>Ga0114972_10000019_pt1 | contig 96725 bp, 89 predicted proteins | sample M_140807_EF_Meta_FD_87354 | JGI IMG/M metagenome (GOLD analysis project Ga0114972, IMG submission 87354) | Freshwater microbial communities from Lake Montjoie, Canada to study carbon cycling - M_140807_EF_MetaG | ecosystem: Environmental > Aquatic > Freshwater > Lake | place: Lake Montjoie... | reverse complement strand
TGCACCCGCATGAGCCGTGCCTCGGAGGTTGCGACCTCAGGTCATGCAAGGCAGATTTTGATACGGCGCACGCGGATCAACGCGTCTACACGACTTGGCCTGGCGAACCGCTCTGACAATAGCGCGCTGCGAAGGGCCGCTTCGGAGCGGGCTGTCCGGCAGCAGCCGGCCAAGAGCAGCCGGTCGATGTTAGAAAGTTGCCGCCCGGAAGGAGCCAATTTCAGCGGTTCGCCACTGCCCAACGGCCATGCCTCCCACATATCGCAGGAGGGGGTTGAGCCGACCACGTGTCCATGGTAGGTTACATGTAACCGACAAGGGTGTCATTATGGTAGACAATATACGATCGTCACGCGACAAGGTCAGATTGCATCGCGAACGGCTGCGGGCTCAAGGATTGCGACCAGTACAGATTTGGGTGCCTGATGTGAGGGCGCGTTCCTTCATAAGTGCCGCGCGTAAGCAGTCGAAGTCGGTCGCCGCCAGCAAGCGCGCCAAGGCGGACCAGCGATTTATTGATGCCGTGTCGAAAGACATCGACGCATGAAACGTGGCGAGGTGTGGACCGTATCGGGTGGGGCGCCGTACGCTGGTAAGCCGAGGCCCGCTGTGATTGTTCAAGAGGACCGCTTCGAAGCAACGAATTCAATCACGCTCTGCGCTTTTACAACTGATCCAACTGAGGCTCCACTCCTTAGGGTGCTGATCGAGCCGACCGATCGAAATGGCCTGGCGAGTCCTTGCCGCTTGATGATCGACAAGATCACGACGGTCCCGAAAGCGCGATTGGGAAAGCGAATCGGAAAACTGAATGATGAAGATGTTGTTCGATTGAACCGTGCCCTGACCGTATTTCTCGGTCTGGCACGATGAGCGGATAGTAAGAGTGAGAAGCAATTTCCTGACCGGTATGGAGCGGGAACTCGGGCAGCACATAGCCTCGGCCAATAGCGACTATTGACCACGTCGAACTGTTCGCCCCAAAACTGTCGCTGGCCGCAATGCGGCGGTGATTTGAACGCCGGCGCGCTTAAGCTATTTGACGACCGATGATTACTGCCGTTAGCCTGCAAGCATGCAATAGCTCATCAGAAGGACCATTGCACCGCCAAACGCACGGTGCGTGGCTCCACCGGGTGAAAATGAATATCGCTGACTGGCGCTGACTCGCTTTTGAGCTGCGACTCATAAAAATAGGTGATGTCGTTGTCACGACGATCGAGCACATTGAAAATGCTGGCGGTCACGCTGAGGGCGGGTGAAAACCGATAGCCGCCCTCCAGGTTGACCAGCATCGTCGACGCCGAACGAACGCTGTCGTCCTCGATCAGTGGCGCAGGGCCGAAGTAGCGCAGGCGCGCGCCACCGAAGTAGCCGGTATCGTGCCTGTACGTGATGCCGAGCGACGCCACCTTTTCGACCGCATTCGGAATGCGATCGCCCGCCGCGTCGAATTCCGTGAAGCGGGCATGGGACCAGGCGAGGTCGGCATCGATCACCAGATGATCCACTGGTGTGTAGTAGGCCCCGACCTCGACGCCGTACCGCCTTGTCGCGCGACTGGGTTCGGTCGAGCCGCCATCGCCGACGAACAGCAATTCGGAATCGAGCTTGAGAGTCCACAGGGACGCAGCCAGCTGCAGATCTGGGACAACTGCGGTGCGCATGCCGAGTTCCGCACCTAACGCCTGTACCAGCGGGCTCACACGCTCCACGGGCGTTGTGCCATCGGCCGGATCCACGGTGATAGTGGTGCCGCGTGCATCGTTACTGTGGAATCCGCGGCCGACGTTAAAAAACAGCTCGGTCTTCGCCCAGGGGCCTAACACCAGTGCCAGCTTGGGGCTGACAATCGAGTCGTTCGCTGTGCCGGAGTTCGCGGCGAGGTTGCTGTTTACATCGAAGCGGAACTGATCGAACCGCGCGCCCAGTTCGCTGCGCAGCCAGGGTGTCCAGTGCAGGTCCTGGCTGAGGTAGGCCGAATAGCTGGTCTGCGTGACCTGGTCCTGGCGCACGGTGTCGAATCGCACCCGATCCCGGGTGCGATAGAGACCCACTGGCTTGATATCGTCATGACGAATCTGCAGACCTGTCTTGAAAGCGCCTGCGTGTCCTAACAGCGACAGGGGTTTTTCGAAACGCAGCTGCCCGCCGTAGACGCGTCGATTATCGAACTGCTCGAATTGATCGCCGTTGTCGGTATCGGTCGCATAGGTAAAGTTGGAGATGAGATTCAGTTGGTAGTCGAGCGCATAGGCATTGGCCCGCAGCTCGCCACCGGCGAGGGGCTGCCACGCATCCGCTGAAACGCTGTAACGCCGCGTCTGGCCACCATCCGTCGGATCAATATTGTCGAAGCGCGTAATTGTGCCGGTATTGATGGCCCGCAAGGGGATCTGGTCGGTCGAGCGCCAGTGACCGTCATAACCCATGGCGGTCAGACCGTAGCCGCGCTCGCTGTCGCCATGCGTGAATTTGATGAGGCCGCTGAGCTTGCGATAGCCCTCGCCGAGGGTCCACGGGCCGTCGTTGTTAGAGTATTCGGCGCCCAGCAAGAGATCGCCCGCCGTCAGGTTGACCGATCCGGCGGCCAGGGCCCTCTGGTATCCGCCCTCGCCACCGGAGAAAGACAACAGCGCCGTTTGATCCAACTTGCGGCGGTAGCGGATGTCGGCGGCTCCCGCGGCCGAGAAATTGCCCTCGTCCGCGTAGTAGGTGCCTTTCTTGTATTCCACCCGCTCAACAAGTTCTGGAATCAGGAAATTGAGATCGCTGTAGCCCTGCCCATGCGCATGCGTCGGCATATTGACCGGGATGCCGTCGACCCGTGTCGCAAAATCGGTGCCGTGATCGAGATTGAATCCGCGCAGAAAATACTGGTTGGCTTTGCCGTCGCCGCTGTGTTGCGTGACGATCAGGCCCGGCACGACCTCGAGTACTTCGCCGGGTCGCAACACGGGACGGTTTTCGAGCTGCACCGCTAGCACCGTACCCTGGCTCGCGGACTGAGCCTCGCCGATCAGTCCGCGGCGCGAGGCGGTGACCACGACTTCCTCAAGGCCGATGCCGGGAATGCCCGCAGCAGGCGCTGGCGCCCCAATGGTTACCGCCAGACTTGTGGCCGCCACCATCACGCCTTGTCTCAATCCCATGATCGCTCCCCAAAATACCTACCCGTGGCCCCACTACGGGGGCTACCGGTGCGTGGATGCAGTTTAGGCGATGTCGTTTTCAATTTTGTGATCAGACCATCCGGAAGCGGTCAGTCGCCACCGGCTCCTGTGGGTCAAATGACGCCCTTTGGCCGACCTTGGCCAGTGCGGCGCCCTTGTAGATATTTTCGAGGGCCGCAAGGGCGGCAGGTCGCGCTTCTTCCAGTTGGCACTTGATTACTCATACCGTGAATGATTATCATCCATAGCATGAAGACACTCCCCAGACTGGTCGGGCCAGCCCTTGCCGAGCGCATGCGGGTCATGCCAGCAGTTGTTGTTACAGGAGCGAGGCAGACTGGAAAGAGCACTTTGGTCGAGCAACTCATCGCTGGAAAGCGGCGCTACGCCACGCTTGATGATCTCGATGTGCTCGATGCGGCCCGGCGCGACCCGGAGGTGCTGTTAGGCGGACCAGGTCCTGTGACGCTTGACGAGGTGCAGCGCGAACCAGAATTGCTGCGCGCCGTGAAACGCGCCATTGATAGAGATCGAACGCCCGGGCGATTCTTACTGACGGGCTCCGCCAATCTCCTGCTGATGCGGCAAGTCTCCGAATCTTTGGCGGGCCGTGCCAGCTATCTCACGCTCTGGCCGATGACACGACGCGAACAGCGTGGCCTCGGACAAAGCGGTCGCTGGGAAGACTTGTTCGCCACGCCCGATGCCGGATGGCGTGAGCTGTTGGGCGACGAGAAAGGCAGCCCCGAAGACTGGCGCATGCTGGCTCGTCGCGGCGGTTTTCCAACGCCGGCGCTGGAGCTCAATACGGCCTCGGAGAGACGTATCTGGTTCGACGGCTACGTTCGCACCTATCTCGAACGCGATCTGCAGGACTTGGCGGCGATCAGCGGATTACCCGACTTCCGACGGCTCATGCGGGCCGCATGTTTGCGCATGGGGCAGCTCGTCAACCAGACCGAACTCGGTCGCGATGTGGCGCTACCGCAGCCCACCGTGCACCGCTGGCTGAACCTTCTGGAAACGTCATACCTTCTCGTGCGCCTGCCGGCCTACGCGGTGAATCGCACCAAACGCCTGATCAAGGCGCCGAAAATCTATTGGGGCGATACGGGCATTGCGATGCATCTGGCCGAAGCCGAAGAGCCGACCGGTGCGCATCTGGAGAATCTTGTGCTGCACGATCTGCTGGCGTGGCGCGACGCGCGCATCGAGCACGCGGAGTTGGGCTATTGGCGCACATCCATTGGAGAAGAAGTGGATTTTGTGATCGAAGCGGGTGGCAAGCTGCTGCCGATCGAAGTGAAGTCAACGGCGCGCCCCCGACTTTCCGATGCCGCGCACCTGCGCACGTTCCGCGCAGAGTATGGCAAGAAGGCGCGCGCTGGACTGCTCCTGCACACCGGCAACACGATTGAATGGCTGGCGCCGGATGTGCTGGCCGCGCCCTGGTGGTCGGTTCTGTAAGGTGCGGACGAGCGAGAATCAATTGAGTCGTTCGGCATCTATCGTCGTCTATCGCTCCCAAGCGAGATATTGTGCCGGTGTTTCTGACGGTAACAGTGAAGTGCCCCGATTCGAAGTTGTCAGGTTTCAAAGGCTTGCCCGCACCGGGGACGATTGAGTGGGAGTAGGGTCGGCGCTTGGAAGCGCCAGATGAATGAGTTTATGCTGCGCCGTCCACGGCAGGATTGACCCCATGCGTCGCAGAGATTTCCTTTCGCTGCTCGCCGCCTCCTCGGCGTGCAGCTTGCTGCCGAAGCGTGTGCGTGCTGCCGCTGGCTCCCGCCCGCACGTCGTGGTGATTGGTGCCGGTACAGTCGGCGCGTCCTGCGCCTGGCACCTTGCCTTGCGCGGAGTCAAGGTTACTGTGCTGGAGGCCAGTGGTCCCGCGGCGCAGGCCTCGGGTCACACTTTCGGGTGGCTGAACGCCGGCGACGGCTTGCAGCCGCTCGGTTACCATGTGCTGCGGACACTGGCACTGGGTGAACACCGCCGGCTCGCGGCGCAGTTGCCGATGCCAGTCCGCTGGAACGGCAGCCTCGAGTGGCGCGATGCTGCGCACGGCGCCGATACGCTTGCGGCCGAGGTGTTGCGCATGCGCGAGCGCGGTACCGAGATGCACTTGCTGGACGCGGCCGGTGCCGTGGCGATACAGCCGGGACTGCAGCTCGCCGCAAACGTGGAACTCGCGTGGGCCGCGCACGACGGCGCGCTCGATGGACCGGCAGCCACGCGATTGCTGTTCGAACGCGCGCAGTCGCTCGGCGCCGAGGTCAGGATTCCGGTGCGGGTGAATGCACTCGAATCGCAGCGCGGTGGCGGGGTTCGCATCAAGACCGGTGGCGATACGCTGAGCGCCGATCGCGTCGTCATTGCGGCGGGCACTGGTGCTACTGCACTCGCCGAGACGGCGGGCTTTGCGTTGCCGCAGAAGACCAAGGCGGGCATCATCGCGCTCACGGAGCCCATGGCACCGCTGCTGCGCACCGTGCTCTACGGTCCCGACGTGCATCTGCTGCAACGCAGCGATGGACGCATCTTGCTTGGCGAGAGAGACGGTCCGCCCGCGGGCCCCGCTCATGCGGGACGTCTCGCCGGCGAGCCCAACGCCTTCCCGGATCCCGCCATCGCACGACAGCAGGGCGAGCGGCTCGTCGCACGTGCGAGTCGTCATCTGCCGGCGATTGCCGCGGCGAAGATCGCGGATGCCGGAATCGGCTGGCGGCCCATGCCGGCGGATGGGCTGCCCGCCATCGGGTTTGCACCCGGCTCCACGGCGGTCTACACCGCCGTGATGCACAGCGGCGCGACGCTCTCCGCGCTCGTCGGACGCCTCGCGGCCATCGAGATCCTCGACGAGACGCCGGTGGAACTGCTTGCGGATTTCCGGCCGGGGCGCTTCGCATCGGCCTGAGCGCGGGGTCGCGCCGCTTTTCAAGGCCTTCGCTTCCATGCCGGGGTCGCTCGAGAAAGCCAGCCCGCGCATCGTCAACGAAATCGCCGTCGTTCGGGAAGCGCCCGACGTCCACCACGAGGCGGCTGACCGGTGATCGGACGATCGCGGCATCCGAGGAAGGATCCGCGAAGAGCGCCAGCGTCCGGTGATCCGTCATGCGGGCCGGCGCGCGCCCGAGCTCGACATCGTCTAACAGGAACTGCGGGCGCACGGCCACCGGCACGGTCGTCGAGTCGTGCGGCACGTGCAGGACGACCCAGGGCAGCCTGCACACGGCTGCCGCGCCGATCGAGGTTGAGGCTGCGCCTGCTGAACTCAGCCCTCTGCATCGTCGTCATCCTCCTGTTCAGGAAAGTGCTCGATCACCCGGTGTTGGCACAGTTGGCCGAAGTCGGGATAGAACTCGGACGTCGCGGAGAAGAAGCCCAGGCTTCCTTCGAGGTCGTCGTCGAAGTTCATCTCGAGCACCTCGAGAAGTGGCCATGCTCCGAGGAAGAAGTCCGTGAACTCACCAAGCGTCATGGGCCTGTCGGTGCGTGTTTCCGTTTCCCCTTGCAGCGTCTCGCCCTCGTACTCGTCGACCACCCGGTAATGAATGGCGCCATCGACTGGTCGTGCGTAGACGCACGTGACGTCGTAGGTGGTCGATTCGATGCTGATGCGAGCGATTTCCACCTCGCCGTCTTCGGTGTCCGGCAGGTAGTTGCCACCCATGAACATCGGGTGGGAGAACTCAAGGGCCTTCCGATCGGCGAGCGATATGCCCTCGTCTGTCAGAAGCGAGCGCACCTCCGCGTGCCGGCCAGCATCGAACAGGGCCTGCAGGTTCTTGCGCAGCACCGCGCCCTTGACCTTAGACAGCAGGTACCGCTCCAGCTTCTGCGGCCGGAAGTAGGTGTCCGGCCGGTAGTTCAAATCGATCTCGCCGCTCATGACCGTGCTCCCCATGTGGCATTGTTCTCCGACGGCAGGTCGAGATCGTCCCGACCGAAGTGCTCGTAGGCTGCCGTCGGGTAGTAGATCGCGCGCTGGAGTTCCAGGCACCGGACGATCCCTGCCGGCGTGAGGTCGAATTCCCTGCGCAGCGCATCGGATATGCGGTCGACCAACTTGTCGGGATGGCTCTCGGAGACTGACCCCGAGGAGAACAGACCATTGCAAATAGACATCACTCACTCCTCTTTAGCCGCTTTGACGATGTGTCGGGGGCGGCAAGCTGGATCAAATCCCCCCGGTCTTTCGCTCGGAAGCGGGCTGACCACGCCCTGTGGATCACTTCAGCAAGATCAGTTTCGGCACCGCGTCGGCACCGCTCCAGACGAAGCCGTTCTGCTCCAGCCTCGCGCAGAGGGTCTTGGCCGCCTCCAGCGTCAGGCCGAAGACCAGGAAGCTCGGCTCTCCGGCCCAGCCGTTGGACGGATGTTGGCCAACCCGCTCGGCAAACGACAGGCTGCGCGAACGCAGCTCCGTGGCCAGATTTCTTTGCCGGAGTTCGTTCTCGACGTCGGTCAGCTCGGCGCTGTAAGGGTTGCAGGCCGTGATGAAGGCGCTGCAATCTGCCCGATGCAGGCGGTGAGCGAACTCCAGCACCGGATTGGGCTGGTCGATGAGCAGCGTGAGTTCGAGCCCTGGCACCTTGTAGTGGGTCTCGCGGTAGGCCTGGGTCAGGCGCGGCGGGAGCGTCGAGTCAGACAACAAAAAACCCTCCGTTTCACGGGAGGGCCGACGCTTACCCGCTTGGTTGCCCCGTCAGGGACCACATCCGCTTTCGCGAACCACCTTGCCCGGGTGGGCAGGTTGGCGTGGGCGTCGGCCCATCTCAGGATGTACGCGCTATTTTAACCACAGCACTGCGCAGGTCAACAGGCAGTGGCCGCTATGCCCTATACGAGGCCGACGCTCGCCAGTTACCGCACGGCAACGTAGATCGCGAGCGCGATCAGCGGCGTCCAGATCAAGCCGCGCCGGGGCGTGCCGCGGCGGTGCTCGCTGCCCGAGGGTTCGCTACCGTCGCGCTCAGACTCGTCCGTCAACGTCTGCCGGTAGGACAGCCCCGTGCCGGGCGCGCCCACCGTACCCGTGACCTTCTCGCGACGAACGTTCATCGATGGTCCAGGCCCACCAACCGTCCAGGACGTTCCGGACTTGCTCAGATTGAGGGTTAACCCTTTGAAGATGCGGATGCGCTTCTGAAATCGGAACCCCATGGCTGACCTCCCCGTAACGCACGTGTAGCTCGGGCTAGGCTCACCCAGTGAGCCTGCGGCGGCGGAAACTTAAGTAGACTGCGCTTCTGGTGTGACAACGTTGCTTTATTTTGCATTTCATTCCACCGTTTCGGCAGGAGCCTTGGCCACTCGATCGCCCAAGACCGACATCCTGATGATCAAGGAGGTCGCGAGTACCTGAGGTCACAGAGCGGGCCATCTACCGTCTCGCAGCCGCCAAGAAGATCCCGGCCTTCAAGGTCGGCGGGAGTTAGAGGTTTTCGAGGGCGGATATTGGTCGCTGGATCCAGCAGCAAACATCGGCGGAGATGTCCCGTTCGCTGTTGAACCTCGAGCGGTGACCCCTCCTTGATCGACATGCCCACCCACTCCGGGATATCGTCCTCAAGTACAATTTCTGCATAAAGGAATGAGGGGGCCGCCTTGGTAACCACTGGCGAACGGGTCGCCCTAGGTGCGTTTGTCGTTGTCGAAGAACCGCTGATCTTGTCGGGCGGAAATGTCGGCCCCGAGGTTTTCACCGGAGCAATGGGTCGCAATCGACAAATTAAATGACGCGGTCCACATCGCTGTCTATAACAATCGGGGGGGCAATGGCAGGCATGGAAATTCTGAAGCCGGTGGTAGCACTGGCAATCTGGACGATGGTGATGTGGGTGTGGATGTATGCAACCCGCATCCCGGCGATCACAGCGTTGCCCAAGTCTGATGATCCGAATGCCGATGTGGGCTGGACTGGCGCGAAGCTCGAAGGACTGCTCAAGCCGAGTATCCAATGGAAAGCGCATAATTACACCCACCTGCACGAAGCGCCTACAGTGTTCTATGCGGTGGCGCTAGTGCTGGCCCTGATCGGCCAAGGCGACGGTATCAATCTGACGATCGCATGGGTCTACGTGGGCTTGCGGGTTGCCCACTCGATCTTCCAGTCGACCGTTAACAAAGTGACGCCTCGTTTTGTTCTGTTCGCACTGTCTAGCTTCGCGCTGATGATGCTCGTCACGCACGCTGCGATTGCGGTGTTCAGGCTCTGACGAATCAGCAGTGCCAATTGGGCGTGCCGCACGATAATGCGTTGCAGGCCCGATTTCGGACAGTAAACGGTCTCAGGTAACGCTCGTAATCACGCGGGCGGGTCGATGCGCGTGCCCCATGGGCCCGCATGCGTATGTTCGTGCATCCATGCCCCTCGCGATCGCGGCGCCGATGGCCTTCATGCAGTTCGCACCTTGCTGGTGGCGGGAGGGCTGCTGGTCATTGGTTCCTGACTAGATTTCCGGCGGCGGTTCCTGACACCGAACTCTGCTGAGTTGGACAACGACTGGCTTCTGGATCAGTCCCTCAAATGTCGCCGTGCAGCGGGCGGATCGTGATGATCTCCTGGGACGCTCGTGCCGAGAGAAAGAGTGCGTCGATCATGGGCTGCGCCACATCTTCGGCGGCCATCATGCGTGCGACCTGCTCCGGGTCCAGCTTGCCCCACATCGGCGTGTAGGCCGCGCCCGGGCGCACTTCGAGGATGCGGATGTCGTCCTGCCGTGCGTAGAGTTTCATCACGTCCAGTAGGCCGCGCTGGGCGTATTTGCTGAGGCAATACGTCGAGCTCTGCATGAACGGTTGTTCCGCCGCGATGGAGGTGACGACCTGAATCTGGCCGCGCATTCCGTCCTGCGGCGCCTGCGCCTTCATGACCGCATATGCCCTCTGCAGCAGCAGGAAGGTTGCGGTGACGTTGGTCTTGAGCGTGAACTCCAAGTCCTCGGGCGTCTGCTCGAGGAAATCCTTGAACCGGCCAACGCCGGCGCAGTGGATCAGCGCGTCGATGCGACCGTAGCGCATGAGACAGGCCTCGAGCGGCTGCAGCGGCGCTTGCGCAAGGTCACCGGCTGCAATGTCGCATTCGACAGACCCACTGTTCAGGTTCGCCGCCAGCGCCTCGAGGTCGGAGTGCGTACGGGCGGAGAGCACCAGTTTCAACACCGACCCGGTCTGCCGTGCTCGCGCCGCCAAGCCCTCCGCCACGGCTCGGCCGATCCCCTTCCCCGCGCCGGTGACGAGTATGACGGACGGAGAACATTGCTTTTCTGGCATGGCAGGCCTCTGCTACGATGAAACGGTGCTTGAATCCTACGAAATTCGCGTCCGAAAAGATGCGCTGAAATTCGCCGCCAGTCACATGACGGTGTTCCCGGACGGCACGAAAGAGGCCCTGCACGGGCACAACTACGTCCCGAGCGTCACAGTGAAGGTGCGCGACGCCGCGTTCGAGGCCACCCTCCCGTTCTCGCGCCTCAAGGCGGGTATGAGAAAGATTGCACTCGCCTGGGACGAGAAGGTGCTGGTCGCCACCCGCAACCCGTTCTACCAGTTCGTCCGGCTCGACGCGGTGGAGCTCGAGTTCCGGCTCTGTGGCAAACGCTATGTGCTGCCGGCAGACGAGGTCGTGCTGCTCGACACCGACAACATCTCGTGTGAGACGCTCGCGCGTCGCTATTTCGAGCTGCTTCAGACGGAACTCGGGTCCGTACTCGATTCCGAAAACATCCTGTCCGTCTCCGTACTGGTCGAGGAGACTCCGGGTCAGGGCGCGGCCTACCAGCGGGACCGGGGCTGAGTTTCTCCGGCTCTACGGCGTCTTGATTTTCATCGCACGCTGCTCTTAGAGCTAGACTCGCGCCATGATGACGATGAGTCGATTTCTTTTTGCGTTCCCGTGTGCAGTGCTCATGGGCTTCGCAATCCAGCGCGGCAGCACTTGTCTCGTTGCAGGTGTGCAGGAATGGGTAGAGCGACGTGATCCGCGTCGGTTGCGCGCTCTGGCCGAAGGGGCTGCCTGGTGTGGTGCGCTCTTGACCTTGGTCTCCTACGTCAATGGCACAACCTTTGCCGGGGCGCACGCAGTCACCGGGTGGACGCTGCTGGGCGGTGCGCTGCTGGGGCTGGGCGCGTGGGTGAACGGAGCCTGCGTGTTCGGGTCCGTTGCGGCCATCGGCGCCGGCGACGCGTCCTATCTGGCATTTCCAGTGGGCCTCGCGACAGGGTCGGCTGCGATTCAACAAGCGATGACTGTCCTTGGGCCCGCATCCGCCAGTGCATTCATGCCCCTCGAAATCGCTGCACCGGTTGCCTTCAGGCATTTGGCGCCTTACTGGTTGCTCGTGGCGGGAGGCCTGCTGGTTGTTGGTCCATGGCGAAATCTGCGGCGGAGAGTCCTCGCACCGCAGGGTGCCGCAGCCGTCCGGAAGATGCCGGCGAATGGTCGGCACGGTCGGGCGCCATTCTCGCTTGTTTGGCCTCGGCGGCGATGACGCTGGGTTTCGGTCGGTGGGTCTACTCCGATGCGATTGCCAGTTGGGTGCGCGGCGAGACTGCGCTCTCGGATGCGCGCTTCCTGCTGTTTCCGGTGCTGTTGATGGGCGCGCTGCTGGGGGGATGGACTCGCGGCAAGTTCCGACCGCGCCCTCCACGGTTTGCCGTGGTCTGGCGGTGTCTGCTCGGCGGGGCATTGATGGCCATGGGTGCGCGCCTCGTTCCCGGTGCAAACGATGGCATGTTGCTTTTCGGCCTGCCCACACTCGCGCCCGAAGCGCTTGTCGGGTTGGCGGCTATGGTGGTTACGGTGACTGCCCTGATGGCAGGCATCAGGCGCCTGCGCGCTGGCTAAGGTTGCCGAGTTCCCAGTGACGCATCTTGCATCACGGGGCAGTGATCCTGAACACCACATTTGTCTTGGGTGGCTCGCCGAAGTAGGCCACTTCCTCTTCCCCGACGAGTTCGGCGCCCAGACGCTCCATGGCGATGCGCGAGCGCATGTTCCGGGCGCCCACATGAAAGATCACATTCCTCACATGACGGAAGGCGTGGTCGAGCATGAGTCGCTTCACGCGGTGGTTGGTGCCGGTGCCCCATTGGTCCCGGGAAAAGAAGGTATAGCCGATCTTGACCTCGCTCGCTGCGGGGTCGTGGTCATAGAAACGGGTGCAGCCGATGGCCTTGCCGTTGGCCCTGTTGCGGATCATGAAGGCGCCGCCCGATGCGAGAGCCCCATCGAAATACGTGCGGAAGATCTCGCGTTTCCAGCGGTCCGGATTGGGGTGCTGCGCCCAGATCAACGGGTCGGAGGACACGGTCAGAAGCTCCTCGAACTCCTCCGGCCGAAGTGGCGTGAGGATCACGTGGTCGTCTTGGAGAACGGGTTGGCGGTTCATGGCTCGAAAAATAAGATACGTGGAATTCGGCAGGATGCATTTGATCCGCCTCCCGTCATCTCAAGAACGCTCATACGTTCGTCAGGCATGGACTTGCTTGAATATAAACAGGGTTAAAGAGTTCTCGCGTAGGATCAAGAGCGGTCTACCCTCATGCCGGATTCAATCCGGCGCAGTTTCGCGTCTCACCTCCGGCACCGGAACGCTGAACTGCGCGCTGGCTTCCTGTGGCACGCCGGGCTCTATCGCGTAGTAGTCCCCTTTGTCTGCCACGCAGATATGCACAGCGGTTTGCAGGCCGGTGTCGCCGTCCAGTGTGCCCGGCGTAATGGACGTGTACGGCGCCGTATCCTTCTGCCAGAACAACACGCTGCCACACTCCTGACAGAACCCGCGCCGTGCAATGTCACTGGAGCGGTACCACTTCAGGCCATCGGTACGTGTCATCAGCAGGTGTTCGCGCAGACAACCCGTGGCCGCCAGAAAGTGGCCGGTTTGCTTGCGGCACTGCGTGCAGTGGCACGCCACTACCGGCCGCAACGGCCCGTGCACTTCGTAACGTACTGCTCCGCACAGGCACCCACCAGTCTTCATCTGCACACCTGTCTCCATTGCGGTGACCCCGTCACGATACCGCGCGGCGCTCGCCTCGGCGAGGGGCACTGTTTGCCTTTGTATTTCAGTTTGATAACCGGTTCTTCCTGCTATGGAATACTACAAGAACGAACTTCGTTGCGCCGAAGTGGAACTCGGCTGGCCTCGTTGCCTGCGGCATTTCATCAGCGCGCTTTTCATTTCCAAAATGGGTAACTTGTCCGTACCTCGTCCGCAAAGAAGCCAGGAGTCCCAGACATGCGTTTTACAGGACAGCGGCTCAGGCAAGTATGCGCGGTCGCGTGCTTCGGATTGCCGATGAGCGTTCAGGGTCTGGCGAGCGCTGCTGCTCCCGCAGCAACACAGCGTCCAACGCTGGCGGTGTATACGTCGGCCAAGGATGTGATGCCGCGTCTGGCGCTAAGCGCTGCCCCCGTACTGACAGAGGCGGACCCTGTGCCCGAAACGGAGGTGTTGGTTCACGTCAACAGTGGACACCGTTTCCAGACGGTCCTCGGCATCGGCGGCGCCATCACCGATGCGGTAGCCGAAGTGTTCGACTTGCTGCCGCCGCAGAGCCAGGCGGAATTCTTGCGGGCGTATTTCGATCCGCAAGCAGGTCTCGGCTACAGTTTGGTGCGCACCACCATCCACAGTTCGGATTTCAGCAGTGGCAGCTATACCTATGTCGCGGAAGGCGATCTGTCGCTGGCGAGTTTCGATATCGGGCACGACCGCGTGCATCGGCTGCCGATGGTCAAACGCGCACTTGCGACGGCAGGCGGCGGACTTACCATTTATGCGAGCCCTTGGAGCGCGCCAGCGTTCATGAAGGACAACGCCAGCATGTTGCAGGGTGGCAAGCTTCGACCGGAGTCGGCGGATGCGTGGGCGCGCTATATCGCGAAGTTCATTCACGCCTGGGAAGCGGCAGGCGTACCGCTGTGGGGCATCAGCGTGCAGAACGAACCGCTGGCTCGCCAGACTTGGGAGTCGATGATCTTCAGCGCCGAGGAGGAGCGCGATTTTTTGAAAAATCATCTGGGTCCGGTACTGCAACGAGAGGGCTTGGCGGACCGTAAGATCATCGTCTGGGACCACAATCGTGATCTGATCGCGCAACGTGCCGATGTGATCCTTGCCGATCCGCAGGCGGCCCGCTATGTCTGGGGCGTGGGTTACCACTGGTACGAAACCTGGGCGGGTGGTGAGCCCATGGTACGCAATGTGATCGCTACGCAAGCCGCGTGGCCCACGGTCAACGTCCTGCTGACAGAGGCGGCCATCGAACGCTTCGACAAGGCACGGCTGCAGGACTGGAGCCATGGTGAACGCTACGGGAATGCGCTGGTGCAGGATTTCAATGCCGGGGCGGTAGGCTGGACCGATTGGAACATCCTGCTGGATGAGCGGGGTGGTCCCAATCACGTCGGCAACTACTGCTTTGCTCCGGTGCACGCTGATACGAGCACCGGCCAGTTGTACTACACGCCCTCTTTTTTCTTCCTGGGCCATTTTTCGAAGTTCGTCCGACCGGGCGCGCGGCGGGTCAGTGCAACCACGAATCGCAGCGCACTACAGACCACGGCCTTTCTGAACACCGACGGCCGTATCGTGACCATCGTGCTCAACACCAGTGACTCACCGTTCAGCTATCGTCTGCAACTCGACGAGGAGCAAGCCGTGATAACCATTCCGGCGCATGCCATCCAGACAGTGGTGCGGGCGCGGCTTGAACTTCCTCACCGTCGGGATAGGATAGGGTGACTGACGATCGTATGCCGTGAACGTCCCGATCGGGAGCAACTGCTGTGGCGCATGGTGATGGGGAAACGCCGGCACTGTTCAAGCGCACCGACCTCGTCCCGCGGCCGGGTCTGCCAACGGGCCGCGTCATTGTTCCGTCCGACGTCGACCCAGCTGGGCCAGCGTTCTTCGAATGGGAGCTTCGCGGCGAGTCTTGGAGCGATGAGCACCCGCATGACGAGTACGTGTTCGTGCTCGAGGGGTCGCTCCGGATTTGCGCTGGCGGCCACGAGGTGAGCGCGGCTCAAGGGGACCTCGTTAGGGTGCCGGCCGGTAGCCGCGGTGCCTATGCGGCGCAATCATTTGCCCGCCTGTTGAGTGTCTATGGGCCGCGCCCGGCTGGGCATCACGATAGTCGCGGAAATCTCACGCAGCTCGATCCGGCCTGTGCGGGCACAGGGGTCGGTACCGTTGGGGGCGGCGACCGGTTAGATCAAAATAGAAGTTAGGGGACCAGAGCGCCATGATCCAGCGAGACGTCGTTTTTTGCAGCTTCATCATCCCGATTTAGCTGGCATCGCCCTCCGCCCTTGCAGACTTGACGACCCTGCCTGCGCAGACCCAGACCGACGTGAGCGGTACATATGCGACCGATGGATCTGGCATGCGTATCAACTGGCTCGTCGGGGGCTACCAACTAGTGTCTGCGGGCGTGCTCGATCAGGAGCAGTCCGGCGGAGCGATCACGCTGGGCGTGAGCTGCGGATATGGCGGCACGGCGAACCTGAACTGCTCACAAGCACTAGGTAGCCGCCAATCCTTCATCGATTGTTCATCGGTCCGCAAGATACGGACAGCACTTTGCTCCGAGAAATTGACTAGGAGTCCCCATGAACAATCGCCGTTTCTCCCGCCGCCAATTCGTGGCTGCAACCGCTGCCCTGACTGCTACCGTCGCCTTGCCTGGGCGCGCGAATGACCGAGGCGACCGCGGCGTGATCTTTCTGCATGGTGTTGCGAGCGGCGACCCGCTGCAGACGCGAGTCATCCTTTGGACCCGCGTCACACCGTCGGACTTGAACGCAGAATTGGAAGTGGATTGGTACGTGGCACGGGACCCTGGTCTGCGTCGTATCGTTAGCCGCGGTAACACCAAGACAGACATTCGTCGCGATTTCACCGTGAAGGTCGACGCGGAGGACTTGGAGCCGGGCCATACCTACTACTATCAATTCGCGGTGCGCGGTGTTCGCTCGCCGGTCGGCCGTACAAAGACACTTCCGGAAGGGCAGGTAGACCACGCTCGTCTAGCATTCGTTTCCTGCTCTAACCTGCCAGCCGGCCTGTTCAACGTTTACGGTCTTGTCGCCGACCGTCTGGACATCGACGCGGTCTTGCACCTCGGGGACTACATCTACGAATACGCAAACGCTACCTATGGGGATGGCGCTGCTTTCGGTCGCATCCCGATCCCAGACCGAGAGATCATCTCGTTACTCGATTATCGTCTGCGTCACGCTCAATATAAACAAGACTCGGATCTGCAGGCGGCGCATCGCCAGCATCCCTTCATCTGTGTGTGGGACGATCACGAGTCGGCAAACGACGCCTGGAGAGACGGGGCACAGAACCACAATCCTGAACTCGGCGAAGGCGAGTGGGCGGTGCGCAAGCGCGCGGCCATCCGCGCCTACTTCGAGTGGATGCCCATCCGCGAGCATGGTGTGCAGGTCAATACTCGGATATTCCGCGACTTCCGTTTCGGTCAGTTGGCGGACCTCCTGATGCTGGACACCCGCCTGTATGGGCGAGATCGGCAGTCCGCTGTCAAGCCTATCAATGCGTCGGTCGGGTTCCCGGCCAACGATGCGATTATCAACGACCCCAGTCGAACCCTGCTCGGTTTCGATCAGGAAGCTTGGCTCGATGCCAAGTTAATTGCCTCTAAGCAGCGCGGCACAACGTGGCGCTTGCTCGGCCAACAGGTGATGATGGCGCAACTCTCCGTCAGTGGGGGCCAAACTCTCTTCAACCTCGATCAATGGGACGGTTACCGTCCAGCCCGTGAGCGTCTTTTCAGCACCCTGCGAGATAATAGCGTCGACAATTTGGTGGTGATGACCGGCGATATCCACACCTCCTGGGCAAACGAGCTGACCTCGAACCCGTGGGACCGCACCGGCAGTTACAATCCGGCCACGGGCAAGGGCGTTCTGGGCGTCGAGTTTGTCACGCCCGCCGTTTCGTCGCCGGGTTTCACCAATCCGGTAGAAGCAGCCCAGACGGCGTATTTCCTGCGCACGGTTTCACCGCACATGAAGTACATCGAGCTCTACAAGCGCGGGTACGGCCTGCTGGACATTACGCCCGAGCGCATTCAGGGCGAGATCTGGCATGTTGCCACGGTGGATGCCCCTTCTCGTAGGCAAGTGATGGCTGCGGCCTTCGTTAACGAGGCGGGCAACAACTGGTTGCAGCCTGCCTCAACGCCGAGCACGGCGAAGGTGGTACCTGACCCGGCAGCCTGATAGCGTCGGTGGGATGGCACTGCCGTACCAGCCAACGTACGGCAGGCGGAGATACTGGAGCAGTTGCCATTGGACCGCGGCCGCAGCGGTGCGAAGCGGTCGCTTTCCGCCGCTGCGAAGCCAACTGACCAGAGTACGGTTCTCCGGCAGGAGTGCTCGCGCCTGAACGTCAACAGATGACGACGCACGGGTTGCTGCCGGCCGCTGGCAACGTGTCCGTCATACTTCCTATTTACGATTCGGACCATGAATCCGTTGATGTTAGTGCGTGCCTTTTGCCCGCTCCGTTCTATCCTGAACGTGTTAGTCATCTGGGTAGCGTTGCCTAGCCTCACCGCTGCCGATCCGCTACATTCAGTGAGCGGAACGCAGGTCTGGCGGCATGAGTTCAGCGGCTGGCTGTTTCCCACCGAGGTGGCGGGCTTGCAGCGGGAGGGTTTACCGTTCCAGTTGGATGGTGGTGACAGTGCTGGCATCCGCTACTTAGGCCCTGCTGGAACTGGTCTCGCTCTTGAAATTCATATTCTGGTCGGCAACGACGCGCCAGGGCCAATGGAGGGTACACCCTTTGCGCCGGCCACTGCACCGGAGATCCATGGCACTCGGGTCATGACAAACACCGAGGGCAATGCGGTCATCTACTACCTGCTCCGATGGCAGTCCTGGACCGTAAGCATCGTGGGGCAGGCCCCGAACGGCGTCGCCAGTGCTCAAACGATTCTAGACGCTGCGGTGGAAGCTCTGCCGTGGCGCTCGCTCGGCTCGTCGGAGCGATTGCACTGATGGGCGCTGCCTCCGGCGTCCGCTGGAAGCCGTTTTTGCTTGCGGCACTTGCTGGCGCGATGTGTGCGGTTTGGTCCCTGCGCGAGCCCTCAAATGAAATGTCAGCGGTGCAACGCGGCTCGATCACGGTGGCGCCTCAGGGGCCTCAGGCGCCTCATTTGGCGCCTGAGATAAGCCACTCGAAAGGCGTCGTCCTGCGATCTGCCGAAACAGACGTGGACCGTTGGCTCGCCGGAACAGAGAGCGCCGACGCCAATACGCGTTTGGCATCAATCCACTCCTTGGCCCAAGCACCCCGAGATCGTGCGGTGCCGATCCTCTTGCGAATTGCTGAGCGCGGGATGCTAGCGCGGGAACGCGGCGCAGCCCTTGATGCTCTGCAAGCACAGGCTCAGAAGAGTGGTGACGCTGACGACGCGATCCACAGCGTGCTGCGGACTATCGCAGTTGACGGCCGGGACGATCACATCTCGGAACGGGCACTGCGCATGCTCGAGTCTATCGACGCCGGGGCGGCGCTCTAACAATGCCCTCGACCGGCCTTTCGCTAGCCGAAAATAGCCACGGTTCGCGCGATCGTCCAATACCCCGCCAGCGCGCCGATGCCATAGAGTGCGGGTGTCCGTAGCCAGTCGAAGCGGCCAGTGCGCACCAGAAGGCGGTAGAGCATCAGCGAAACGCCCACCACCAATAATTGGCCAAGTTCCACGCCGATATTGAAGGTAAGCAAGGCCAGTAGAAAATGCTGTTTGGGCAGGCCAATCTCGGCGAGAGCGCCAGCAAAACCCAGACCATGAATCAGGCCAAAGAGAAATGCTACCAGAGCCGGCCAACGCCGCGACAGCGTGGGTTCGCGGTGCAGCGCTTCTGCGGCCACTAGCATGATGGACAGTGCGATGGTCGCTTCGACGGGCGGCGGCCGCAGGGTCAGCCAGCCCAGTGCACTTAGCACAAGCGTCAGACTGTGAGCTACTGTGAACGCCGTGATGGTGACAATGAGTTGCCGACGGAAGCCCACCAGAAACAATAAACCGATCACGAACAACAGATGGTCCACCCCGGAAAGGATGTGCTCCACCCCGAGGGTGAGGTAGTTCCTCGACACTTCCCATGCATCGCGGCGGTCATCCGCAGCACCGTACACCCGGGCGACGGGTCGCCGCGAGGTCAAAGTGAACGCACGCGTGCTGCCGTCACGCCAATATAAGCGTAATATCACTGCGGAGTAGCGAGTACCGATTCCGCTGATCCGAATCTCTCCTTTCAAGCCAGCTTTGCCACAGCGCAAAACGTTGTCCTGCGCGGTGCAGTCTCCGGGCCAAGTGACCGATAACTCCTGACTGGCTGGGACGTTGCCGCTGGCGGTCCATTGCCAGAGGAACTCACCGGCACCAAGCTCGCGGACCTCCATTTCCGCCATGGTCATCTCGTGGGCATCGGCCAGAAGTGGCAAGAGGCCTAGTAACAATACAACGAGGATGGTCACCAGCCTCATTTCGGCAACTCGATGCGGTACTTCGCTGCCAATGCGCGTACTTCCGCGCTGCGTTGCTCGGCCAACATGGCGTCAGTCCAGTCCTGTTGGACAACATTCCGCAGTTTGGCGAAATCCGCCGGGATAGCGGGGGAAACAGTACCTAGCCGGACGGCTCGCCACCCCTGATTGTCCTTTACGGCGTGCCAGACGTCTGGCGGCAGCGCGGTCAAGGCCGAAGCGAAAGCTGGGCCATAGCTTTGCACCACGCTGTCCAAAGGTCGGTCGCGGAATACGCGAAGCCCTGCTTGGAGATCGGGTTCCACTCCTTGGTTCAACGCCTTGACGAAGCTCTGAACTGCTTGCTCGGAGGATTGGCCGGCAAACACGGCCTCGTCAAAAGTCAGGCGCATCGGATTCTCATAGCGCGAACGATTCTTTTCGAACCACTTTTGCAGCGTGGCCTCATCTTGAACCGGGGGCTTGATCCCAGCCTCGACCATAGCCAAGGCCTTGAAGATGACACGCTCTCGTATTGCAGTGTCGCCTTTGTCGAGGCCCATCGCGATGCCCTCGCGGTACAGCACCTCGTTGTCGAGATAAACCTGGCGGAGTGCCTTGAGTTCAGCGGCATTCGGTGCGCGCCCCCGCGCAGCCGTGAAAGCCTGACGTGCTTCCTCATCGACCGCGACGCTTACAATAATGCGTTTCGGATCATCTTTGCGTGTGATCAGCAAAGTGTCGAGAGCGAACAACAATGCACCGACCAGCAGGAAGTGGAACAAGGGTTCGCGAATCCAAGAGCTACGGGCAGCAGGCATGGGTTGAAAAATCCAGTATTGAGAACGAACAAAGGACGCCGCGCGTCGCCGCGCGGCGTCCCGTTTTCTATCGAACGTCCGTTTTTAGTGGACGCCGGCGACCAATGTGTCACCTTTCACTTCAATAAACACCGGATTGCTGTAGAACCAAAGGTCCGACCACGCCGCCACGTCATAACTGACTAACTTCGGACCCGTTACCGCCGGGTAGCGGGCCAAGTGCGCTGGGCAGCCATCGATAGCCGCGCCGGTATAAGTGGCGCCGGACGCGATGGACACGGTCGGTTCCACTTCACACTTGATTTTCAACTGACTCGGGGTCCCGGCGTTGGTGTAGACGTCAGCCATAGGTTCACCATTGGCGTCTGTCTCGTATGGCACGCCCGCCGGCAGATTTGTACCGCGCAGTCGCAGGTATTGCGATCGATTGACAGCCGGCACAGTGAAAACCATAGAGCGAATGCCCGAAATTCTTTCCACCTTCCACTGGCCGTCCGCGAAGGTCTTGATGACCGTCGCGGAGGTATTCTTGGCAGCAGCCGGAACGCGTGCCATGTCCTCGTCCTCGATCCAGTTGTCCGGCCAAGTGCCAGCATAGTCCGCAGCGCCGGGCGTCTTGTAGCCCGAGACGAGGCCCCGAATCACGTCGACGTGGTCCAGCACGGGCCGGTTAAGCGGTTGGATAATTCCCACCTGCGCCAGCGACGGATTGTTGAAGGTGTACGGTGCATAGCTGGCCCCCTGCGGATCACGCACCGCAATGGCCACGATCACCGACTGGCCGGACCGTACCAATAGCTTCTGGCCCATCGTGGCGCAGCGGGCGCCTTCGACGTCCACCGCTACATTATTAGCCGCCGCTGCCACCACGGCTTCGCGGAGATCGTCGGCCTCGCTGTCGTCACCCCTGGCGCAGGCGACGAAAGCCAAGCGGTCTACCAACTGGCCGCTCGAGACCCAGTTATCACCCGTGCGCAGACTGTCGACGATTTCCTGCGGTTTGAGCTGACCGAGCGATTGATACTGGCCCTTACCCTTCGGCGCTTTGACCATCACGTAGTTGCGCTGGTACTCGCCCGGGTAGAAGTCCTGAGTCGAGCGACGGTCATCCGGACCGAAGCTTCCACGGTTGTGCCAGTCAGAGCTGGCGAAGAACCAGAAACCTCGGCCCTCTCCCAACAAGGCGTCCCACACGCCGCCCACCTTTGCGCCGTAGATGCCGGTGCCGCCCCAAGTAGTGCCGCCGACGCTGTCCACGAGCGTCCCGCCAATGCTATTGCGGTTCTGATAATACTCGCCGCGGTTTTCCGAGGCACCATGGCCGGGCTGAGTTTCGAAGCCGAACACGATGTTAGGAGCGGCGTTATTGAGGTTGCGCAGATGCTCGATATTAAAGCCGTTGTTGCCATTCGGGTTGAACGGCCCGGCGCGCTCGAGGTGCGCCGGCACGTAATAGCTGGCCTGACCATGCAGGGCGGACATCCACTTGACGCCTTCAACCGTCTTGGCGTGACCACGCAAGCCTGCGCCGGTTCCGCTGGCAATAACGAGCTTTGCGGCCGTTGCGTTCCAGCTTGGGTCAGTTGCGTTGGCGCTACCCGGGACCGAGCAGTCCCAGTTCTGTCCACCGCCGCGGCTGTTATCGGCGTCGTTGCGGTCGAAGCAATAGCTCCATTGGGCAAGCGCTGTCGCGTTGCCGGCCGGCGTGAAGCCAGGTGCCGTGTTGGACGGTGCCTTATCGAGCACCACTTGACCGCTGACGACAGTCATCGAGGCATGTTCGTGGCCGGCCACAACCGATTCCATACCCATGAAGACTGGTACGTTGCGCTGGCCGCTGAGGTACTCAGAAAGTGGATACTGGAACTCCTGAATTGACTGCCAGCGCCACATCGAGGGGCTGGTCTGGTTGGAAAGCGGCGTGCCGTTGCTGGCATTCCCTTTGACGGCGGCGGCGCCGATACTGGCTGCCCATGTGGTAGTCGGGCTCTTGCCTTCGACGAAGGGGTAGGCAGGGGTACTGAGCGTGGCGTCTTCTACCAGAGTGCAATTTCGGTTACCGCTGCCGCCGTGGCCTGCCTGAACGAACCAGTCGAGACCCCACGGCGTGTCTGACGTGTCCGTGGCCTTCTTAATCACCCTCTGCATCGAGATGGAACCGTCGGAGCAGGTGGTGTGATTATGGAAGTCGCCGCTTACGTACTGGCCGCGTTTATCGGTGCGAGGCTGTTTGCCTTGCTCCTGATCACCGAAGGCGGACGTTGCGGCAAGGCTGCCGACGAGCACGGCAGTAACTGCTACGGCGAGGGGCGACAAGTGCAATGCCTGCTGCATTAGGAACTCCCTTAAACTGACGAGTATCGAGATTGGAAATTTGAAGGGCGGTTTTTTTTTACCGAGCGCAGGTTCACGGTTTAAGATGAAGAATCGGTGAAAGATTGGTGAAACGTTGTTTATGTCTAATACACCAATGAACGAAGTCATCGGCCTTTTCCCGATTCCTGTCATGCGCGCACCGGCGGTTTTGGAGCCTACGCTCGTGGCAGGTCTAAGGGAGTTCCTTGTCAGCCGTTGCACCACGGCCAACAACTCCTCCGACCAATTGAGCCATACAGCGCTGCTGGAGCCGTCGGACAACTCTCTGCTGGTGACGGCTGCGATGCGGCTTACACCGGTCATCGAAGAATTCGGCGCCTTGCTGTTCGGTGAACGCATGCCTTGGGCCCTCAAAGAAATGTGGGGTAATGTGCTTGAGACAGGGGGCCGTCAGGCCATGCACAACCACGCCAACAGTTTCATCTCTGGTGTCGTGTATTTGACGCGACCGCATCTGGATTCGCGCACCGTGTTCATGAAGTCACCTAGTGGCACCGAGTACTCGTTCAAGAACGACCATGTTGGCGTCGCCACAGGTCCCTACAATTCCGAGAGGTGGGTCAGCATGGCGCCAGAGCCGGGCGATCTAATCCTGTTCCCCAGCTACCTGATGCACGCCGTGCCGCCGAATCCGGGTGAGCGACGCGTGAGCATGGCGTTCAACGCGATTCCATCGCGACTGAATTCGTGGGGTTACGCTGTCTCCTTCAACGGCTGACGGTGGTGTCATCGCCTGACATGCCGCGGTGGCCACGTCGGTTAGCCTCGGCCCTCCTGTTCGGCTCTGGTTTTTCTGCTATCGCTTACCAAGTTCTTTGGGTTCAGCAATCTGGGCTGTGGTTGGGGCAGGAGTCCACAGCAGTAGTAGCCGTGGTCGCTGCATTCCTTGGCGGAACGGCGCTTGGCTCGTTACTGGCGGCGCGTGCCGTCGAGCGCGCCCGCAACCCCGCACGCTGGTACGCCGCTTGCGAATTGCTCGTGGCCGTTTGGGGCGTGGTGCTGGTGTTCGCGCAGCAGTCCGTGGACGCCCTGCTGTCCGCGTGGGTCGGCGCGGATGCGGCGCCGGGGCGTCTGTGGTTGGTCAGTTTCTTTGGCACCTTGCTGCTGTTGTTGCCCGCTACGTTGGCAATGGGCGCCACGCTTCCGGCGATGGAACGATGCCTTGCGGACCTTGGTCGCGCGCCAGCCTTCAGGGTGCTCTACGCTGCGAATACTGTCGGTGCGATGGTCGGAGCCCTCGGCGCGGCATTTTTGCTTGTGCCGACTTTGGGCTTGATGCGTACTGCGTTGGTCTGCGGCGCGGTCAATCTTATTTGCGCGATTGGCTCATTAGCGTTTCCCGGGTCAGCGCCACCGATTTCGTTACCGGACGAGCCGGATGTTGCATTGCCGGCGTCGCGAATGCGTGCGACTGTTACATTGACAACTTTACTGTTTGTCACGGGCTGGTTGGGCATCGGATTCGAGTTGTTGGTGGTGCGCGCGATTAGCCAAGTGGCAGAGAATACGGTCTACACCTACGCTCTGATCCTCGCCGTCTATCTAGGCGGTACCGCTCTTGGCGCCGCGCAACAGTCGCGCCGACTTGCACTCTTTGGTGAGGTCAGCGTGAGTGTGCTATTGATTCTCGCTTTGGCTTCGACCGTCGCTATCGCTGTGCCGATCCTAGGTCACGCGTATCAGTGGCAGCAGTGGCTGCTCGGTAAGCTGCCGTCCGGCGTCGCCGGCGCCCTGCTCGCCGAAGCCGGGCTGGCTTTGGTGGCGTTTTTGCCTGCAACGTTTTGCATGGGGTTGACTTTTCCACATCTGGTTGCCCGGGCCAAGCATGCCGGTGTTTCACCTGGTAGCGCACTTGCAGCCAATACACTCGGGGGTAGCCTCGCACCCGTATTCACTGTGCTACTCCTGCCTCTGTGGGGGCTGCGTACGGTCATTCTGTTCGTTGCTGGCGGCTACTGGATGCTGGCCGTCTGTGCGAGCTGGGACGTTTCACGATCAGAATCCTCAAGTCCCGGTGTATCGCGCTCGGCAATCTTTCCTTGGAAGTTGGGTGGCGCTCTGGGTCTCGCTGCCGTCGCCGTGTTCGCGCCGCCGCTACAATTCGTCCGTCTGGAGGCCAGCGATCGCTTGCGGCTCGAAAGCGAGGGACGCCAGGGTACGGTTTCTGTGATTGAAAAATCTGATGGTACGCGCACCCTCCATATCGACAATCGGCAACAGGAGGGCAGTAACCGCACGACCTACGCCGATGGTCGTCAGGCACTATTGCCACTGCTGCTACATCCCGCGCCGAGCCGCGCGTTGTTTTTGGGCGTTGGCACCGGTGTCACGTCCGCCGTTGCCACTCTCGACTCGCAACTGCAGGTGGATGCGGTGGAGTTAGTGCCACAAGTCGTGGCGGCAACCGGCTGGTTTGCGGAGGCGGTTCCCGCTGAGGCGGATCTCACTCGCCGTCACTTCATCTTGGCTGACGCGCGACGCTGGGTTCGCGCTGGCACAAGCAAGTACGACCTAGTGGTTGCTGATAATTTCCATCCGGCTCGCAGTGGTACAGGGGCGCTGTATTCGCTAGAGCACTTTGCGGCTGTGAAGCGTCGCTTGGCACCCGGTGGCCTGTTCTGCCAATGGCTGCCACTGCACCAACTCGACCTCGAGAGTCTCGCCAGTATCGTGCGCAGTTATCAAGCGGTGTTTCCAAGCGCGGTAGCGATACTCGCCACCAACAGTCTTGACACACCGACGATTGGCCTTGTTGCCCTCCGCGAGGGAAAGCTCCCAGGGCCACAATCAGTGGAACGCCGCTTGGGTGCGCTGCCATCCAGTGTGCGCAATGATTTCGAGCTGCCGGACGCACTGGCAGTTACCGGCTCTATTGTTGCGGGGCCGACGGCTCTCGAGTCTTTTGCCAAGGCTGCGCGGGCCAACACAGATGATCGTCCGATCGTGGCATACCGTGCGCCCTTTGCAACGTATGCTGTCGAGAGCGCACCGCGTGACCGGCTGCTGGCGCTGGTCGATGAGTGGCAAGTTGTGCCCGAGGAAGTGCTGCGTTTGACGGCTAGTGATCGCGTCTGGGCCGAGCGTCTGAAGCGATACTGGCGGGCACGCAACCGCTACCTGCAGGTGGGGCTAAACGTTCGTCCGGTGGCCGGACTGCACGCCATGTTGCTGCAAGTGCAAGAGCCGCTGCTTGGTGTGTTGCGCATCTCTCCCGAGTTTAGACCAGCCTTCAATCCCTTATGGAATATGGCCGAACTCTTGCAGCAGCGAGACCCGGTGGCGGGGCAAGCACTTCTGGATGAGCTGCGAGCGATTGCCGGAGCTCGCGAGGTTGTCAGCGGGGAACAGTAGGTGTCTCCTGTACTGGTCTGCATCTTCTCGAGTGTCAGGCTGTTGTATAGGCGCCCGCCTAGGAATGTGAACCTGCTGCGCACCCGAGCTGGGGCCAGCTCGAAAAGGAAGCAATTTAGCCGCAGCGAGTAGCCCTATATATCTCGGTTTTGCATTGACCCAGCATTTTAAATCGATGAGGGCTCAGACTAACTGTTTTGCGGCGACGAATGCTGGAGCGACGGAAAAACCTGAGCAGGGTAGGGGTAATACATCGAAAGCCGGGCCTTCAATCGTTCGGGCACATCAGCAATAAAACTAAAGCTTGATTCTGCGCCGGGTCGATCTAAGGCTCGATAAGATCTTTTGATAAACTAAGGCCATAAATACGAGTTGTCTTCACGGCGACTCATCGCAATTAAAAAATTCCGAAATCCAACCTCTGGCTTTCTTCGAACAATTCTTATATCCCGACTAGCGTGGAGATGCTCATGCTGCGCCCCCTGATTCCGACCGTCCTGGCACTGGCTGCCTCGCTGTGTTTCTCAAGTGCCGCCTCGGCCACCGATGCCTGTCCCGCTTTCCTGAATCATCAGTTCAAGAAACTACATTCCTCGGAAAACGTCAACCTCTGCTCCATCGCCCGGGGCAAGCCGCTGCTCATCGTGAACACGGCCAGCCACTGCGGGTACACACCGCAATTCAAGGAGCTTGAGTCGCTCTATAAGAAGTACCAGCCGCGCGGACTCATGGTGGTTGGGTTCGCGTCCGACGACTTCAAGCAGGAAGCAAAGGACGAGGCCGAGGCAGCTGAAGTCTGCTACGTCAACTATGGCGTCACCTTCACGATGGTTTCCCCCTCAACTGTGACAGGCAAGAACGCCAATCCCGTGTTCCGCGAACTCAACCGACTTAGCGAACAACCCTCTTGGAATTTCAATAAATACCTCGTCAGTGCGGATGGCAAGTCAGTGCAGCATTTCGATAGCGAAGTTGCACCGAACTCGGCGCCGCTCACGCAGGCGATCGAGCGCGCTTTGAACTAGGCTGCTCGGCAGCGAGGGGCGAAACTCCGCTAAACGCACGCGTCGCGAGCGTCTTGAGAAGGAGTGCACATCGCGATGAGTTCATTCATGGGTTTCCATCGCCCGCTGCGCGTGGCGGTGATTGGTGCCGGCGGAGGCATTGGCGGTGCATTGACCGCGGCGTTGTCCCGGCACGACGAAGTCGAGACGATTCACGCATTTTCTCGGCACTCGTCGATCGCGTTGCTGCCGAAGGTGATTGGCGGGATCATCGATCTGGAGAGCGAGCCCAGCATCGCCGCGGCTGCTGCGCGCTCTGTGGCTGACGACCCACTCGATTTGGTATTCGTTGCGAGCGGTCTGCTGCATGGGAATGGCCTGCAGCCGGAAAAACGTTGGGAGTCGTTGGACGCTGGGGGACTCGCGAAGCTGTTCGCCGTCAACGCGATTGGCCCAGCCCTCTGCGCGCGACACTTTTTGCCTCACTTGCGGCGTGGTTCGACCACTGTATTCGCCGCGCTGTCTGCACGCGTCGGCAGCATCAGCGACAATCGTGCGGGGGGCTGGTACGGCTATCGCGCTTCGAAAGCAGCGCTGAATATGCTGTTGAAGACGCTCTCGGTGGAATTGGCGCGACGCAACCCCGACGCCGTGTGTGTCGGGTTGCACCCCGGGACCGTCGACACCGGACTCTCGCTTCCGTTCCAGACCAATGTTCCCGATGGAAAACTGTTCACACCTGCGCTGGCTGCGAGCCAGTTGCTGGCGGTGTGTGCCGGGCTGACGCCGGCAAGCAGCGGTCAGGTTCTTGCGTGGGACGGGAGCGTCGTCCCGGCGTGAGGAGGCGCGGGACCGGCATTGCCGCGTCCTTTTCCTCTTCCATGCGCCGCTTGAACACCGGGGGGGCAGACACCCGCGACACCGGTATGCAGCCGCCAGGAAGTCGGACGGTCGTTGCTCCGGAAAAGCCGTGCATTCCGTGGCGTGATCTGGATAGTCTACGGACCATGACTGAGTCGCCCAGTGCCGCACTGTGTCCGCAGCGATTCGCCGCCGAGGGAGTCGTTCTGGCGCGTGGCCTGGTCGATTCCTCGCTGCTGCAGGAGATCGGAGAGCTCATGCGGGCCCGTGCAGCGCGCGTGATGGGGGCTCTCGGTACTCGGTCGATCGGTATCGGCAGCAGGGCGGGTTACCACGAGCTGGTGCAACGATCTCCGGGCAGGTTCGACGTGCCCATGAGCGAGATGGATCTCGCGCCGCTCTGGGGTAGTCAAGGCTCGCTTGCACCGGAGGTGCCGTGGCTGGGATTGGTACGTGCGGCGTTGGGCCCGGACGCGTTGCCAACATTCTGCGGAGTGGTGTTTTCGCGGCCCGGCTCACCAGCCCAGCAGTGGCATATCGATTCTCCGCACGAGGCGGCAGAGGCGCGTCCCGCACACGCGGTTAATGTGCTGCTGGCGCTGGCGGATGTACCGCTTGCGGCGGGTCCAACCGAAGTCGCTCGCGGCACGCACCTTCTCACCAATCACTTGGCCAGGCCGTGGCTGAACCGTGACGACCTGTTGTATCAGACGGCCACGGAGATCACTCCCGCGGTCCTGCGGCGCACCGCATTGGCGGAAGTGGCGGACGAAGAGCATTCCGACAAAGGCGTGGAATGCCCGGAGGTGCAGCCGATGGCCGCGGGCGATTGCCTGATCTTCGATGATCGCATCCTGCATCGTGGTCTTGCCAATACCAGCGAACGTGAACGCTGGTTGGCGTACTTCAGTTATGTGCGGCCCCGCCCTGACATGGAGCGAGTCGCGGATACGCACTTCGAAGCCTCCCGATCGCTGTTCGACCTATGAGTGGCAAACAGGCGTGGGTAGAGTCCACTGCCGAGACCTTGCCAACCAACGGTTGAGCCACCGCCCATGGACCCGATGGACGACGCAGCGCTCGGCATTGACAACCCCTACGCTCTGAGCGGTGAGCGGATCGAGCGCTTTTGTCGCCATGGCCACATCGATCTCGAGGAGGTGCCGTCACCGATGGCTCAGGGGCGCTATGGGGGCCAGATCACGCAGCTGACCATCGACCTCAATATCGCAGCCGACCACTGCAGGAGTACGGCACCTTTGACCTTGTCGTTCTGCCGGTGATGAACAGGTGGGAGTAGAGCCCGATCGCCGGATGCTTCGTGATGGGTCAGCGCTTGGCGCACATCAGCGAGAAAATGGCACGCCGTGGGTTTCGCTTCGGCATCGGTCCGTTTGACCTGCGCGAGGTCATCCCGACCTGCAAGAATCCGGTGATCTGAACGTATTTAGCTGCGATCGACTCATTCACGACGTAGAACCCCGGCAGACCCTGAGCAGTCGCCAGTAGCGGCGTGGCCCTTAGGTAAGGTGATACCCTGACCGCGCTGTCGCAGGCTGTACTGTTGCGGGCCCGCCTTCTCGAGGCTCGCCCTAGGCTTGTGATGAGAGTTGAATAACGGAGATCACCTTGGATCTGGAAACCATCTCGAGTATCTCTCAAATCGTTGGTACTGCCACCATCGTCGGCGGTACGGTGTTTGGGTTGATCCAGCTTCGGGAGTTGCGCAAGCAGCGCCGCGATGCGGTGGCTGGGGATCTCATGCGCACATTCATGGATGCCAACCTTGCGCAAGCCATCACCCTGATCCGGTCCCTTCCGGATGGCGCCTCTGCTGAGGACCTGCGCGGGGCCGGACCTGAAGCCGAGCGGGCCGCCATCTTGATCTGTACGACGTTCGAGACCATGGGGCTACTGGTTTTCGAACGGATTGCGCCATTTTCACTGGTGCTCGAACTGGCCGGTGGCATCATCGTGGTCATGTGGCGCAAGCTCGGCCCGTGGTTGAACCAGATCCGAACCGAACAGAGTCAACCCTCCTGGGCTGAGTGGTTTGAATGGTTGGCAATGCAATGCGAACGCCACAAGAGTCCCGTATCGCCGGCCTATGTGAGGCATGCCGACTGGGTTCCTTAGAGTCGCCTGGCCTTGAGTGGGCCTGCCCATCATTTGAATGGGCAGTCGATCCGCATCGACATCTTTGCGCCTGACGCGATTTGCTTTGCTCTCAGCATCATTCCGTCGCAGCGTGCCCAAGCGTTATGCTCCGCGCACTTAATCTGCCGGAGACAACCATGCCGCAGCGTCTTTCCTTCGTCGGCTCCATCCTGGCGTCGGTCTTTGCGCTCACGGCCAGTGGCGCCGAACGCGCCCGCGACCTCGGTGTTCCGTTCGAGGGCAGCCCCGGACCGTTGAATGCCATCACCGACGTCGCGGGCGTGACGGTAGGTCAGGTAACGCTGATCGAAGATCTGCCCGACCAGCGCAAGGTACGCACCGGTGTGACTGCGATCCTTCCGCGCGGGCGCGACTCAATTCAGGCAAACGTCTACGCGGCCTGGTTCGCGCTCAATGGCAATGGCGAGATGACAGGTACGGGCTGGCTAGATGAGGGCGGTCAACTCGAAGGCCCCGTGATGCTGACGAACACGCATAGCGTGGGTGTGGTCCGCGACGCTGTGATCGATTGGCGCGTGCATGCGGGTCCGGCAGATGCGTCGGGCTACTTCTGGTCGCTGCCGGTGGTGGCTGAAACCTGGGACGGTGAGTTGAACGACATCAACGGCTTCCACGTGACCTCCGCCCACGTGTTTCGTGCCCTCGACGGCGCGACGAATGGTCCGGTGCAGGAGGGTAACGTTGGTGGTGGTACCGGAATGATCTGTCACGATTTCAAGTGCGGCATCGGCACGGCCTCGCGGCGTGCGACGACGGCTGGCGAAACGTATGTGGTCGGCGCATTGGTTCAGGCCAATTACGGCATGCGCGAGACCCTGCGCATTGCCGGCGTGCCAGTGGGAGCACACCTGCCCCGACCAAAGCAACCGTCGCCCCGTGCGGATGACAGTGGTTCGATCATCATCGTCATCGCAACCGATGCACCACTGCTGCCGCATCAGCTCAAGCGTATCGCCAAACGAGCAGGCATGGGACTCGCGCGCATGGGAAGTTATGCGGGCAACGGATCGGGCGATATTTTCATCGCGTTCAGTACCGCCAACGTCGCCGCGCTGCGCGGAGGTGACAAAGTGCAGTCGGTATCGATAGGCAACGACTCGCTAAACCCGCTGTTTCAGGCCACCGTAGAAGCGACGGAGGAAGCTATCGTGAATGCGATGGTGGCGGCTCGGGACATGCAGGGCAATGCGGGGAGTGCTGCAAATGCCCTGCCGCACGCCGAGCTCGTGCGGTTGCTGAAAAAATATGGCCGCTACGCAGCACGGTAGCGGCCCTTCGAATTGATCGATCGTCTGTATCCGTCACTACCGGGTCACTGACCCCCACAGTCGGGTCAGCGGACCAAACTCAGTGCTTTGTCTACCCGCAGCAACAGTCCGTTATTGCGCAGCGCATGCTTGTTCGGATAGCTCGACAGCGCCGTCCAAACGTCGCCGGTTGCGTAGTCGATGGATATCATGCGTCCATAGGAGAGGATGGAGGGTAGCCGGAAGGTTTTAACCTGCCCGTTTTTCGGGTCCATCGCATACAGAGAGTTCGAGCCGTTACCGGTGATCCACACCCGGTCGGACTTCTCATCGTAGCGGGCCACATACGGAAAGGTGTCCGCATCGGGCAGTGAAAATTCCTTCTGACTGCCATCTTTGGTGTTGTAACGCAGGATCGTCCCGTAGCCGGACAACGGAATCCAGAGATTATCTGCGTTGTCGATATGCATTCGGTGCGGACCACTGTCGGGCTTGGCCAAGGTCCATTCCTTGCCCTTCTTGGTCGCTGGATCGAGGAAACCCAGGATGTTTTCTGAATACTTGGTGTACCAGATCTTGCCCGCACTATCGACGGCTACGCCGTAGGGGCGGCCGTTCTCATTCCCTGGCAGCAGGTGCTCAGTGATCTTGCCAGAGGCCGGGTCGAGCTGTGAAATGCGGTTGCCGCCGAATTGTGAGACGTAGATCTGTCCGGTTGGATCCTTCTTCACGTAGCCCAAGCCGTCCAATGCAAATGAGTGCACCAACGTACCTTTCGCAAAGCCGCCGTAAATGCGCCATGTGCCCGTTGCAGGCTTGAAACTGGCGACCATGTCGGCGAGCTGGAAGGTGATCCACAGCGTGCCCTCACGATCGAAGTTCAGCGTGTGCATGCCGGTGCCCTTGACTGGACTGTCGTACACCTTTTGCGCGCCAGTGCGTGGATCCACTGCTGTCAACTGGTCCTTCACATAGTCGCCCACCCAAGCCACTCCGGAGAGTGGGTCAACCGCCATGTCGTGTGCCCAGCTGCTGGCATCGCCGACCTCGTATTCGGTCAGCCGAGCCGGCACTACAGCAGCGGATTTGGTAAAGGCGTCGGTCTGCTTCGGTAAGGTGCCGAACTTCTGTGCCACCAACCACTCCGCCAACGCGGCGTCGTCCATCTTGACGATCACGCTGTAAACGTCAGCCTGAGTTCGCATCTGGTTGATGACATGTTTCCAGCCGGCCGCATCACGCGGGCCGCGGGCGATCGCCGAGCCCATGTCGTGACAAATCGTGCAAGACGTCACGAAGGTTGCCTTCATATTCGATTCCGGCAGAGCTTGCAGCCAAGCGGCCCCTGGTGTCGCCAGATAGGCGCTGTCGCCCGTCAGCAGCTGCAGATTCGTGGTGCGGTCGGTTTCACCCATCGTGAGGCGATCAACTGAGGCGTCGGCAAACCCTGCCTTGCGGGCACGAACCATGTAGTTGCCGTGGAACAGTTGATCGATCTGATAGCGTCCGGCAGCGTCGCTCAATACCGTGACCGACATCTTGCGGTCGGCGTCGTAGGCGGTCACGAATACATTGGCAGCTGGCCCTCCAGTGGGCGTGGTGACCTTGCCGCTGAGCGCGGCGGCTGATGCGTTCAGCGCTAGGGTGGTGGACAGCACGAGCGAGGCGAGGAGAGTGGTGGCTTTCATGGTATTCCTGGGCGGGATCTGGTCCCGACGGCGTGATCGAGCCTGGATGATACAGCAGCTGGGAAACGGAACCGCTCGCCCACCAACAGCCGCCGGAGCCATTGCAGCTCCGGCGGCGTGACGATCAGAACTTGTAATTGATGGACGCGCCCCACTCTCGCGGGCGGTTGTAATAAGCCTCCTCATACCCCAAGCCCAAGACCTCTACGCCGTTGGTGATGTAGAGCTCGTCGGTGAGATTGGTGCCGAAGACGGCCACTTCCAACTTGTCATCCATTCCCTTCCAAGAGATGCGGGCATTGAGCAACGTGTACGCCTCGGCCTGCAGAGGGGGATTGTTTTTGGCATCGCGGAACTGGCTGGTCCGGTGCGCCGCGTCGAGACGGAACGCCAGATTGGAGCCAGAGGCCAGACCCAGGGTATAGGTCGCAGACGCATTCAAGCCAAACTTCGGGGCGTTGGCGAGAATGGAATCAATGTTGATGCCATTGGCCTGCGCGGCAGCGCCTACTTCCTTGTACTTGGAATCAATCGTACCCATGTTGACCGACAACTGCAGTTCGGGAATGGGCAACGCCGTAAGCTCGAGTTCACCACCGATGATCCGCGCTTTGGCGGCGTTGGTGATGTTGGTCTGTACATTGCCGCCGCCTAGGTCGGTGACCGTCAGCAGTTGGATGTCCTTGTAGTCGTTGTAGAAGATCGCGGCGTTGGCGATGAGGCGTCGATCGGCCCAGCTGGTCTTCACGCCCAGTTCGAAGGAATTGATGAACTCAGGGTCGTACGGCTGTGGCGGATTACCTGACAGGTCGCGCGCGTTGTAGCCACCCGACTTGTAGCCTCGAGCTAGGTTGGAGTACCAGAGGATGTCGTCGGTCTGCCGATACTCGAAGCCGAGCTTCGGCAGGAATTCAGACCACGAGTTTTTCTGGGTGGTCGGCGGCAGCAGGATGGTTCCTGAATCCGGTCGACTCATCGCGTAGGTGTACTTCTTTTCGTCTCTGGTGAAGCGACCACCCAGCGTCATGCCGAACTTGTCCGTGAAATGCCAAGTGCCTTCGCCGAACACCGCGTAGGAAGAGCCTTTGTACTCGGTGTTGATGAAAGCGGTCAGATCCAGACCGATGAGTTCATAGGTTCCCGGTACCAGCGGGGCGAAGAGGATGCTCTCGCCTTTTTCCTCCTGATAAAACAAGCCGGATACCCAGTCGAGCTTGTCATTGAACGAGCGTCCCACGAACTGGAACTCTTGGGTGAACTGGCTGGTGTCTTCCGGGTTGTTGACCTGCACGATGTTGAACGGCGTGTGATCGGACACGCGTCGGATATCGATGCTGTTATTCCTGTAGGCGGTGATGGACTTAAAGTCGACCGCGTCGGAGAGTGCCCAGTCGACGGTGACAGACGTGCCCCAAATGTCGGCCCAGTCGCGCGTCTCGATGTTACCACCCGAGTTGTAAACACAATGACCGCAGTCGTCGACCGTCTTGACCCAGCCCGGGCCGAACGTATCGTAGGGCGGTTGCAGGCCGAGTTCGGCTGCCACGCCGGGCGCCACCACTGGATTGATCAGGCCCTCGGTCGCGCCATTGGCCTGGAAGTAGACCATCGAGCCAGCGGGGCCCGCCTGCCGCTGGTGCAGGTAGTCGCCCAGCCACATGATCTCCAGCGTGTCGCTGGGCTTGAAACGCAGCGCTGCTCGCGCCGTCATCTGGTTGGTCTCGCCCAATTCGTCGCCATGCAAATTTTTTCCAAGGCCATCGCGATCCCGCGAGCCGATCACGAGCTTGCCCGACAGCGTGTCCGTGATCGGGAACTGCAGCATGCCGTCGAGGTCTATCCGGTTGTAACTGCCTACGGTCACCGAGGCTGCACCGCCGAAGGTGCCGTCAGGCTTCTTGGTGATGATCTTGACCGCGCCGCCAATGGTGTTACGCCCATACAGGGTGCCCTGAGGGCCGCGCAGTACCTCGACGCGATCGAGGTCGATGAGGTTGAAGTCGCTGCCTGCGCTGCGGGCGATGTACACACCGTCGATGTAAAGACCGACGCCCGGATCGTTGGGGAACGCATAGTCGTCCTGACCGACACCGCGGATGAACAACTGCGCGGCGCTGCCGCCGCCATTGGCAATGCCGCCGTTCAATTCGAAGTTTGGCGCAATGCTGGTTAGATCCTTGAAACTGGACATGGAACGTTCCGCAAGCGCTTCGCTTGAGACTGCCACCATCGAAACTGGCGTGTCTTGAACGTTTTCCTCGCGCTTACGGGCGGTGACGACGATCTCCTCCAGTCCAGCAGGCTGTTCGCGAGCGCCCTCGGCGGCCAGAACTGCCGGCGTTGCCGCAATCGATCCCAAAGCAAAAGATGAAGTCAGAGCGACGAAAGCCGCACTTGGTTGACCGTGGAACTTGAGCATGTCTCCCCCTGTTTAAACAACCGTTTGTTCTGCAGCGCGCGGAAACTATAGCGCGGTGGATCGGCACCAAGCAAGCGCTTGGTATCCTGCTCCTCCGAACCGTTCAGGCACGGCACATCGCCGTCCGTTTTTTCGTTTGCACTGCACCATTAACCAATCAAGACGTCCGGAACAAAAAACCCTGTGAGTTGTACAAAATGCCGCCGATCATGACCAAAGCGGTCTGAGCGTTGGCTACTTGTCTTTGCGGCGCATCGCCGCGCAGCTGGCGCACCGCTTCGCGTACATGGCCGGCGCCCTGCGTGGCGCCCTCGACCAGACTGCCACCGTGACTATTGAGTGGAACCCGCCCGCGGAGCCGCACGCAATTGCCCGCCGCGTCCCAATTTGCGTTGAGAAACCTCGCTGCCTCGCCGCGTGGGCAAAATCCCATGCTCTCCAGCCAAAACAGCACAATGATGGAAAAGCCGTCGTACAGGTAAAGCAGGTCGGTCGAGGTCACGTCGATATCAGAGGATTCGCGCAGACGACGCGCGACGACGGTCTGCCCGGTGTGCTCAAGATCCAGCGTGCCGATATCGGTCGAATGCGCGGCTCTGCCCAGCGTGCCGGTGTGGATCAGCACCGGCTTTCTACGCATGTCCGCCGCGCGCTCTGCCGTGGTCAGAATGAATGCGTCGGCCCCATCGACCACGATGTCCATGTCGTAGATGCCCAACGGCTCGCGCACCATTTTTTGCGCGAGGTACTGCTCCAGCGTAAGCGGTATGCGTTTGGCGGCCTCGGGATTGGTCATGCCATGCGTGTGCGCGTTGAGCACTACCTTCGCCAGTTCGTCGCGCCCGACGCCGTGTTGATGCATATAGCGGGCTGCCCAGGCCGCGTAGGGCGTAGGGCCTGCCACGCCGAACGGTTCGGACTCGAGATGGCCAGTGCCATAGAAGCCGCCATACGAGCTGCGACCTTCGAGTTTTGCGGCTCTCTGGCGTAATGGGTCGGCAGCCGCTTTTTTCGATTGGAAGGGGAAGGTGTGGGTGGTGTGATACACCAGCACCGTCGTTGCAGCACCCGCGTAGATGGCATTGATGGCAGCGATCAGTTGGTTGCCGAAGACCAGCTCAGGGTTTGCGAACCAGCTGACGTCCCCGAGGCCGAGGCTTTCCTGGACAAATTGGCTGTTCACCATGGAACCGCACACGCCATCCACATCATGCGGCGCGATGCCGGCATCCTGTATGGCTTCGACGCAGGCACGCAAAGTGGTGGTGCCCGGTGTATCCGTCGAGTTCAAATCGCGGCTGTACCGCGAGCGACCCACGCCTGCGAAGGCAACCTTGTCCTTGGCGGGGTTGCTAAACTTCATTTGTCGTCCACCAACTGGAAAGCCAGCCTCGGCGCCACCTGACCAACAGGCCACACGAGGCGCACGCGCTTGCCGATGGCTGTCAAATCGGCCCCGCTGCCGATGAGCTTTCCCGAAACACGCAAGCCCGGTTGCTCGTCGAGTTCGATGACGGCCAACGGCAGCGGTGGGTCGTAGCTGACCCCTGGGACCGGTGGTCCCTGATGCAGCATCGTCACCATGTGCACGATGCCCGAACCGCTCACGACGTCGTGACTGATGTTCCAAGAGTGGCATGCAGCGCAGATGGCCCGCAGGGGTTCCGCGTGCCAGGTCCCGCAGTCCCTGCAGCGATTCAGCACCAATTCCTGATTCAACAACCCTTCGTAGAAGAAGCGGTTGTCATGGTCGATCAGGATCTCGGGGAAGGCGTCTAATACCCGCTGCATTTACAACACCATTGCAGGCAGGGCTTTGAGGCCGCGGGTCATGAGCAGTGGCTGCCACTCGGGTTCCGCGATGCTGATCCGATAGTTTGGAAACCTCTTGAGGAATTCAGGAATCGCCACCTGAGCCTCGAGACGGGCTAGGGGTGCGCCGAGACATTGGTGGATGCCCGTGCCGAAGGACACATGTCTGTTGGGCGTGCGGTCCAGTTTGAGAGTGTCCGGGTCGGGAAATGCCTGCGGATCGTGATTGGCTGCCGCGAGTACGAAAAGTGCACGTTCGCCGGCGCGAAGACTTTGCCCAGCGACTTCATGATCCTTGGCTACATCGCGCAAAATGGTGCGTGTCGGGCCGCAGAACCTCAGGAATTCCTCAGTCGCCAATGCGGGATCTGCGCTGCCCTCGATCAGCGCCTGACGGGCCGCGGGGTGCTCGCTGATCGTGAAAAGTGCATTCGCTATCAGATTCATGGTTGTCTCGTGCCCGCCGAAAATGGCGAGGATGCACGATGAGATCAACTCGTCCTCCGTCAGTCCCACGCCGTCGTTGCGCGCCATGATCCATTGGGAGACGACATCATCGCCCGGTTGTCTGCGGCGTATGGCAACCATTTCCCGGACGTAATTTTCCAGTTCGACGAGCGCGGACTTGGCTCGTGCATGCCGGTCGTCGGCGCCCAGCGCGCCGAGAATGAGCAGCGTGAGTTCCTCGGACCAATGCCCCAATTGCGGAACATCCTGTTCGGGCACCCCCATCAACCGGCCGATCACTCGCGCGGGCACTTGGGCTGCGTACTCGCGCAGCAGGTCGATCGGCCCGGAACTGTCGCGTGCTTTTTGTTCGACGGCATCGAGCAAATCGGCGATGACCGTTTGTACCTGCGCCTTTTGTTCCTTTACTGCGCGTGGGCCAAACGGAGCGGCCATCAGGCGGCGCATATGAGTGTGGCGGGGCGGCGTCGCGTAGACGATCCATTGCGACATCATCCGGTAGATGATGTCGGCGTTGTCGTCGCCGCCGGCCCGCGAACTGAGTTGGCTCTCGAAACGGGTGATGCGGTCGTTTGTCATGGTGTCGCCAGCCAGACCTTCACGCAGCGTCTCCATCCCGGTGAAGATCCAGCCCTTCCACTGCGGGTTCCAGACGACCGGCGAGATTTCGCGGTACCTTGAAAAGTACGAGTAGGGATCCTTGACCGCGGACGCGGAAAGCAGGTCGGTCATGTGAGCCGGGAGCACGGTGCGTCCCATCATCGTCTCCTCAAAGCAGGCGCGGACGTGGTGTGGCGTTCCACTACAATCGCGCGACCGCAAGCGCGACCGCAAGTCAGTGCAATCTTCATGTCTGTACCGGCGCAACGCGGACGCGCAGGCCATCCAGCTCGGCGCTGAGCGGCACCTGACAGGACAGCCGGCTTGACGGCAATCTCGGGGCGCTGACGTTCTCGAGCATGCTGTCCTCGAACCCGCCGGCCTCGGCCGCTCCGACGCGCTCGCGCCAGGCATCATCGATATAAACGTGGCAGGTGGCGCAAGACAGATTCCCGCCGCACTCGCCGAGCAGGCCAGGCACGCCGTGACGAACAGCCCCTTCCATCAGTGACTGGCCGATGGGCACGGCGATTTCGTGGTCGACCCCGGCGGGGTCTTGGTAGATCACTTTCGGCATGCTGCCCTTGCGTACTGGGTCACGGAATCTGCCCTGGTTGGCGAATTATAAAACGGAACGTATCGTCTTGACAAGCCGGCGAGTCGGTTCGATACTGTCCCTACGTTCCACATTCAAAAGCATCCGATGGCGATCAGCGCCGCAACTCAGCCGGTTCGCAAGCTTGGGCGTAAGCGCAGCGGCCAGGTTCACGAAAACATCCTGAGGGCCACCCTCCGGCAGCTGGCCGATGGGCGCTACCAGTCACTCCGTATGGAGCATGTCGCCGACGCGGCGGGTGTCGGCAAGGCGACGATCTACCGTTGGTGGAAATCCAAAGGCGCGCTGGTGGTTGAAGCGCTGGTCAGTGCGCTGGAGCCGGGGCGAGCCGCAATCACGGGTGCGCCGGTAGAAGACCTCAAGAGCACCATCGATGCCACGGTGCGTAACTACTCCAATAACCTGACCGGGGTCACGGTGCCCGCGCTGGCAGCCGACCTCGTTCAGGATCCGCAACTCAGGCAAGCCTTTCTGCGCGACTTTCTCGAGCCGCGTCGGGCGGCTGCCCGTCTGAGCCTCGACCAGGCGATGGCTGCCGGGCTGTTGCCAGCAGATCTGGATACGGAGTTGGTCATGGACATGTGGGCCGGCGCGGTCTTCTACCGAACGCTGTTCGGCACCCGCCCCTTGAACGCTAACTTCACACAGCAGTTCATGGACCTGCTGCTCGAGCGAAAGCTCCCGACCGTCAGCTGCGACACGTCGGTCGGAGTCTCCGAGTCGCATTCGCCGCTTGCAGAGTAGAGCATGCAATACGGTTGGCAACAATCTAGGCCCCAGTCCCTCACCACCGTACTGGAGCAGCGCGCGCTCGCGCATCCGCAGCGCGTAGCGCTGACCATGCAGGGGCAACACGTTTCATACGCTGATCTCGCGGCACGCGCGAATGCGTATGCCCGTGGTCTGCTCCAGCTGGGCATTCGCAAGGGCGATGTCGTGGCAATGCTGTGCGAGAACTCGCTTGCCCAGGTTTACACCGAATTCGCCGCCGCACGAATCGGTGCGATCGAAGTGATGCTCAATACAGCACTCAAAGGCAGCTTTCTATCCCACCAATTGCATGACAGTTGCGCCAAGGTCATCATCATCGATCGCCACCTGCTGCCGAATGTACTGGCGGTGCTCGACCAGATCGAAGCGCTGGCGGCGATCGTACTACTCGACGATCAGCCTTATGCCGGGCCGGCTCCGATCCGCAGCATTCCGATACTTCCGTTGCAGGTCTTGCAAGGCCACAGTCAATCGGATCTGACCGGCATCGAGCCGGCGCAGTGGACTGATACCTGTGCGATCGTATACACGTCGGGAACGACCGGGCTCTCGAAGGGCGTACAACTCAGCAACAACTATTTGTGCCTTTTCGCCGAACTCGAATCGCGCATCTGGTACCGCGATGACGGTGACGTCTTCTACTCGACCGGTCCGCTATTTCACCTTGGGGCCAAAGGCATTGGCGTACTTGGGGCTATATACCGCGGCGTGCGTTGCGTTCAGGAGGAGCGTTTCAGTGCATCTGCCTTCTGGCCCCGGGTTCGCGAGGAGAACGCAACGGCCACGCTCATGCTCGGTTCGCTTGCGATGTTGTTGTGGGGCCGGGAACCCTCGGAGGATGAGGGCATCCGAACGGTGGTGGGGATACCGATCCCGGCCGACCTGCATCGACAGATGGAGCGTCGCTGGGGATGCACATTCGAAAGCGCCTACGGCTTGAGCGAATGCGCTCCGGTCGTGTGCACGGGGCCGCATGCGCCGATCAAACCCGGATCAGCCGGCAAGATCTGCTCCGACTACTACGATGTGCGGATCTTCGACGAGCATGACCGCGAGCTCGAGGTCGGCCAAGTGGGCGAGGTCGTCGTCCGTCAGCTGCGGCCCTACTCGATGCTGGACGGATACTGGCGCAATCCAGAGGCAACCAGCAAAGCGATGCGTAATCAATGGTTTCACACCGGCGATCTCGGACGCTTCGACGCCGACGGCTACTTCTACTTCGTGGATCGTGGCAAGGATTACATGCGCCGGCGGGGAGAGAACATTTCCTCCTTCGAGGTAGAAAGTGCACTGGGACGTCACCCGGCCATCATGGATTCGGCCGTCGTATCGACAGCCAGCGACGTGGGTGAGGATGAGGTCAAGGCCTTCATCACGCTGCGCGCCGGGGCCAGTGTCGATTTCATGGAACTGGTGGAATTTTGCGTTCAGTACATGCCGTATTACGCGGTGCCCCGGTATTTCCAGGTCCTGCCGGAGCTGCCGAGAACGCCCAGCGGCAAGGTGCAAAAAAGCCCGCTGCGCGGGCTGTCCAACAGCGAGAGTTGGGATCGCGAGCGCGACGGTGGGATTGTGCTGAGTGGCAAAAGGGCAAGACCCGGCGGTCCGGCTCCCAACGTTGCGCCTGCTCACGACCCGCCGGCCGTGTAATCAATAGTGCGCTGTACAGCCGAGAGTGGCTGGCATGTCGCCAATGAGTTCAATGGCCAGCAGGAGGGTGCATGCCGTTATCGAAACTCGCTCACTATTCGATCCGAACCAGCGACCTGGAGCGGTCGAGGCATTTCTACACCCGGATCCTTGGTCTTCGCGAAGGCTTTCGGCCGCCGTTTGATTTTCCCGGAATCTGGTTGTATCTGGGCCCGGACGAATCCGAATACGGTGTGGTACACATCATCGGCATCGACCCCAACGACCCGAGTGCCGTGACGGCCTACCTCGGCGACAAGGAATTGCCCGCGACGGGTACGGGTACGGTCGATCACATTGCCTTTCTGGCCACCAACGTTCAGGAACTCTGGGCCACGCTGCGGCGGGAGGGGTATCAATGGCGGGATCGCACGGTGCCTAGTCTTGGGCTCCATCAGGTTTTCGTCGAGGATCCGTCCGGCGTGACCATTGAACTCAACTTCCCTGCGTCTGAAGTCCAGTCTCTCGATGTGTCCAAGGATGTGGCCACTGGTAGCGACGGCGGGGCAGGTTGATGCTAGGGATTGGGGGTAATCACCGTCGATCGGCGATTGTGATCGGAGGATCGCTCGGTGGGTTGTTCGCGGCGAATCTGCTGCAGCGACGGGGCTGGGATGTGACTGTTTTCGAGCGGGTGCCGGAGGCACTTGCTGGTCGTGGCGCGGGTATCGTCACTCACCCGGAGCTGTTCGAAGCATTGAGTGCAGCCGGCTGCGTGGTAGACGATACGATAGGCGTGGCCGTGCAGACCCGCGTGACGGTGAATCGCGATGGATCCGTTGCAGGTTCGCTGCATCTTCCGCAGATCCTGACCGCGTGGAGCAGGCTGTTTGAGCTGCTGCGCTCGGCGTTTCCGGATGCTCACTATCATCAGGGGGCGCAGGTCGTCGACGTGACATCGGATGAGGCCGGTGCCGTCGCCAGATTGTCGGACGGCTCTTTACAACGTGCCGATGTGATTATCGCAGCCGACGGCTTGCGGTCCATGATCCGGCAGAAACTGCTGCCTGAGGTTCAACTCGAGTATGCCGGGTATGTTGCCTGGCGCGGTCTGGTGGATGAGAGGGAGTTCTCCAAGACAACTCACGAGGCGATCTTCGAGCACTTCGGCTTCTGCATTCCGCAGGGCGAACAAATGCTCGGCTACCCTGTCGCGGGCGCAGACAACAGTACGCGGATTGGTGAGCGACGCTATAACTTTGTCTGGTACCGGCCGACCGACGGTCAAGCAGGCCTCGATGATCTGCTGACGGACGAGCACGGTGTGGTGCATCAATTTGGCATCGCTCCGCAGCTCATCCGCCGCGAGATATTGTCGGATATGCGCGCGGGGGCCGATGCAGTGTTGTCGCCGCAGTTCCGCGAGGTGGTCGAAAAGGCGCGCCACCCGATGTTTCAGCCCATTTACGATCTTGCCGTCCCGCGGCTTTCGTTCGGCCGAGTCGTGCTGCTCGGTGATGCTGCGTTCGTCGGTCGTCCGCATTGCGGCATGGGCGTCACCAAGGCGGCCGGTGATGCGATGCAGCTCGTCCGCTCCTTGAGCGAGCATCTCGATATCGAGCAGGCGCTCGCCGACTACGAATCACATCGTTTGAAGTTTGGTGCGGCAGTCGTCACTCACGCGCGCCATCTCGGCGCGTACATGCAGTCGCAGACCAAGAGCGACCTCGAACGTCGCATGGCGGAGCGGTACCGGACGCCGGAGGCGGTGATGCGGGAGACAGCCGTACCGCCAGCGGGTCTGACGGCAGCAGAGGCTTAAGCGAGGGTCGTTGAGGGCTGCCGGACGACGACCGGCATCGAACGCACGCCGCGCATTACCAGCGTGTCCATGTAGTGGACGGGCTCCGGGCCGCAGCTCAGAGTCGGAAAGCGTTTGACCACCTGAGCCAGGGCGATTTGACCCTCGAGCCGCGCCAGCGGCGCGCCGAGGCAGAAATGCGGACCGTAGTTGAACGTGAGGTGGTTGTTCGGACTGCGGCGGATGTCAAACCGTTCTGGCGCGTCAAACTGGCGAGGATCATGGTTCGCCGCGTTGATCATGATGAAAATCCGGTCGCCCGCCTGCAGTTGTCGACCATGCAATTCATGCGCAACCTTGACGACTCGTACCACGGCTCCGGTGGGCCCGTCATAGCGCAAGATCTCCTCGATGGCGCTGTCGATAAGGCGCGGTTCCCGCAGGATCTGATTTCTGGCTTCAGAAAACCGGATGAGCGCGCGGGTGCCGTTGCCAATCAGGTTCGTCGTGGTCTCGTGGCCGCCGAACAGGAACAGCATGCAGGTCCCAATGAGTTCATCCTCGGTCAGCCCGCCGTGCTGGTCTTGCGCGCCGATCATCCGGCTGATGATGTCATCGCCCGGCCGAGCCTGTCTTTGGCGAATGACGCTGCGAAAATACTCCGCCATCCCGATCGCGCCACTCTGTGCCATCTCATACTTTTCTGGGGATGCAGTGGCCGAGCCGATGAAGGGCTTCATCATCTCGGACCAAACCTTGACCTTCTCCATGTCTTCTGCGGGCAGCCCGCAGAGAAACATGATGACCGTGGCCGGCAGGGGAAAGGCGAAGTCACGAATGAAATCGAATTCCATTCGGTCGGATAACTTGTCGAGATAGTAATCCACCGCCTGTTCGATCTGCGGCCGCAATCCTTGAATCTGCCGCGGGCTGAGCAGTGCGTTCATGAGTCGACGCAGGCGCGTGTGATCCGGCGGATCTTTGAAGGCCACCCAGGTATTAAGGTAGTGGATGAGTACGCTGATCTTGTCCCGCTGCTGTGGCGGCAAGCTCGCGTAAAAAGGGGTCAACCGATCGGCAGAGATATCGTGGTTGAGTTGCACCCGCTTGACGTCCGCGTAGCGTGTGATGACCCAGCCGCCCAATACGTCCGACCAATGCACGGGGTCTTCGTCCTGCAAACGGCGCAGCACGGGTATCGGGTCATCGATTGTCGCTCGATCGCGTGGATCGTAGATAATGCCCGCCAAGGGATACTCGCAGCGCTGTGTGTTGAATGTGCCTGAGCCGTACAGCAGCGGGGAATCTAGCATATTTCACTGGATTTACCAAGCGCTTGTTTGGTATGGTTGGTCGAGGGTGGTGACATCGCCCGACGTCGCCTGACATGAATCGCAAGGGGGTTTGCTTTGCCTCTCGATCGTCCCGAGACCTCGCTGCCTGAAATTTGGGAAAGTCACGCGCGCTTCAATCCCGCCAAGACGGCCGTGATCTGCGGCGGTCGGCGAATAAGTTGGCAAGAACTCGACTCCGGCATGAATCGCGTCGCCAATCGCCTCATCTTGGCCGGCGTGCGCCGTGGCGACAAGGTCGCCGTGGTGATGTCCAACTCCATCGACATGCTGTTCGTGATGTATGGCGTCGTAAAGGCCGGCGCGTGCGTCGTGCCCATCAGCATGCTGTTGCGAGAGGAACAGGTTGAAGTGTTGCTGCGCGACTGCGGCGCAATTGCGTTGTTTGCAAGTCCGGGGCCCGGTGCCATAAGCATCCAGAGGCTGCAGGAACTCGCCTCGCTACGGCGCGACTTGATCATCAGCCTCGGCTTTGCCGGTGACGGCTGGTGCGACCTGCACGACTGGTTGGGCGATGCGGCGCAATCCCCGCCGGCGGTACGACATTCGCCAGACGACGATTTCAGCATCATCTATTCATCTGGCACCACGGGACTGCCCAAGGGCATTTTGCATACCCATCGCGCCCGCTTCCATTGGGCCTATTCCAATGCGCTTGAGCTCGGCTTCAGGCATGACTCCGTGGCGCTCGTTACCACATCGCTGTACTCGAACGGCACGTGGTTCATGCTTCTGCCGCCGATGCTAATGGGCGCAACGATCGTCATTCTCGAGAGCTTTTCCACGAATTCCCTGTTGCGTGTCATTGCCGCCGAGCGTGTCACCCACACGTTCATGGTCCCAACGCAGTTCATCGCCGTTCTCGCCGATCCTGATCTGGATCGTACGGACTTGGGTTCATTGCGGTCGGTGCTATCGGCTGGCTCGCCGCTGCGGGAGTCGACCAAGGCCGAGGTGCGTGAGCGCTTCACGCAGCAGTTGCATGAGCTCTATGGGTTTTCGGAGGGCTTCGCCACCATCATTGGGCCGACTGATGTGTTCAGGCGCCCCGGATCCGTCGGCAAACCAGTACTCGGATTTGATCTGCGCATACTCGATGAAAACAGTCGTGCCGCTGCTCCAGGAGAACCGGGTGAAATCGCAGGCTATGGCACCGGACTGATGAAGGAATATTTCGGCAAGCCTCAGGAGACGGAGTCTGCAATCTGGCGTGATGAGCGGGGACGGACCTTCGTGCGCAGCGGCGATATCGGGCGGGTCGATGAAGACGGCTTTCTCTACATAATCGATCGCAAGAAGGACATGATCCTGTCCGGTGGGTTCAACGTCTTTCCAAACGACATCGAGGCGATCGTGGCGCAGCACGCCGACGTCATGGACGTCACGGTCATCGGGGTACCGCACCCCAAGTGGGGCGAGACGCCGCTCGCGTTGATCATCGCTAAACCGGGCAGCAATCCCGATTTGAATCAGATCCTGGAGTGGAGCAATGGTCGGCTGGGTAAGGCACAGCAACTGCGCGGCATCGAACTGCGCGATGAGTTCCCCCGCAATGCGCTCGGCAAGGTTCTGAAACGTTTGTTGCGGGAACCGTATTGGTCCGAGGGAAAATAGCTCATGCGCGAGGCTTATCTGATCGGAGTGTATTCGACGCTGTTTCGCAAATGGCCGGATCATACGGTCAAGGATCTCGCGCGCGAAGCTTACGAGGGCGTCTTGCGGGACGCGGGAATGGATGGTCTTGAAATCGAATGCGCCTGGTTCGGTAACTGTGGCATGTGGGTGGAAGGGCAGGGCAGCATTCGAGGTCAGGTCTGCTTTGCGCCGCTGGTGCAGGAGGGTCGCTTTCCTGCACACGTGCCGATGATCAATGTCGAGGCGGGATGTGCCACAGCGTCACTGGCGTTGTCTGGGGCTTTCAAGGAAATCAGTGGTGGCCACGCGGACGTCTGTCTTGCCATGGGCGTCGAGAAGACGTTCTACCCCGATGCGCCCCAGTTGAGCGCGGCGTTGTACAACGGCGGTATCGATCAATACGACGTTGAAGCGCGCGACGCTTTCTATCAAGACGCTGCGCGTGCGGTCGACCAACCCTTCGCGCCGTCGAGCGACCGCACGATATTCATGGATACCTATGCACTGCAGGCGAACTGGCACATGAAGCGCTACGGCACCACGCAGCGGCAAATCGCGGCGTCGGCAGCCAAGAACCATTCCCATGCCGTCTCCAATCCCAAGGCTCAGTATCGCTTTGCCATGAGCGTCGATGAGGTGCTGGCTGACCGCCCGGTGACCTTCCCGTTGACACGTGCCATGTGCTCGCCACTGAGCGATGGCGCGGCGGCTGCGCTCGTCGTGTCGGCCCAAAGGCTCGCGGGTCTGCCTGCCCGAATTCGGGAACGCGCTGTGCGCATCGCCGGCATGGGCTTGTCCGGGGGACGACTGCGACGACTCGATGAGCCAGGTCTCAGCCGGGTGGCGGCTCGCAAGGCCTATGCTCAGGCGGGACTCGGGCCAGTCGACGTTCACGTGGCCGAAGTGCACGACGCCACTTCGTTTTGCGAGATTTATCAGGCCGAGATGCTGGGCTTTTGTGCCGATGGCAAGGGTGGCGAGTTCGTCGAGAGCGGTGCGGCCTCATTGGGGGGGGAGCTGCCCACCAATACGTCTGGAGGTCTGGTTTCCAAGGGGCACCCGGTGGGTGCTACGGGCCTATCGATGATCTATGAGCTGACTCAGCAGCTGCGCGGCGAGGCCGGTGAGCGCCAGGTTCAGTCCGCTAGAGTAGCCTTGGCTGAAAACGGCGGCGGGGTGATTGGGTTCGACGAAGCGGCTTGCGTCGTTACCATCCTGACAAAGGATTGACCTGTCGATATCATCGCGGCCCGGGTGTGGGGTGCATGGTTCTAAGGAAAAGCGCTTGAAAAAGAAGCAGCAGCGTAAAACCGCGACCCGTAGAGAGGCACCAGTGGTGCCGGATAACCGGCGGCGGGCCCTGCTGGATGCCGCGGCGAAGTTTTTCGGGCGACGTGGCTTCGCCGGTACCTCGATCCGAGATATTTCCGCTGAGGTCGGGATGTTGCCCGGCTCGATGTATTACCACTTCTCCTCCAAGGAGGCCCTGCTCCTCGCGGTGCATGAGGAAGGGGTGCATCACATCGAGGAGTCGGTTCGACGGGCGCTCGCCAAATCTTCGGGTAATCCATGGCAGCGTCTCGAGGAAGCCTGTGTGGCTCATCTTGAAGCGCTGCTCGGCGGCAACGAATACGTTCAGGTCGTTACACCGCAGTTTACCCGCCTGTTGCCGGCCGACTTGAGCAAGCAACTGGTTGTGCAACGCGACTCTTATGAAAGTTTGTTTGCCACCTTGGTAGATGCGGTGGAACTGCCCCGAGGCGTGAATAGGCGCCTTTTGCGGCTGACTCTCCTCGGCAGTTTGAACTGGACCCTGATCTGGTATCGCAAGGGTGGAGACTCCCCGGCTCAGATAGCCCAAGAGATCGTACGACTGTTCCGGGTGCGGCTGGATGAGGGGTCTGACGGTATCTGACCAAGCGCTTGCTTGGTGATGGATTCGCGGGTAGATTGCAGCTGAATCGGTGGGGAGTGCGCATGAGAAACACAAAACTGAGTCTCTTGATCGTGGCTGCAGGGTTGTCGGCGACTCTGCTGGCGGCAGTTGCCAACGCAGCGGTCATGCAAGGTGACGTCCGTTCTGGGTCGACCGCGCTGCGTGGCGCCATCGTAACGGCGCAGTCCGACGTATCGAAGGTGGAGACCAGCGTCTACACCGACGAAAAAGGTCGCTTCTCGATCACTGTGCCCCACGGTCGTTACTCGGTCAAAGCGCGTTATCCGGGAATGAGCGGTGGCCCGGTTTCAATCGACCTTGGCGCCGATAGCCCGAAGGTAAATAAGGTACATTTCGCATTGACTCGAGGCAGCGATCCGCTGCTCGCCACGCCGTCCTCAGCCTGGCTGGCGCAATTGCCGGACGGTGTCATGCGCCGCAAATTCATCGTGATCTGCGGCACCTGTCACGAGATCTCGCATACGCGCATTTACAAGGAAGGGAAGGTTCGCGATCAGGAACATTGGGAACTGGCCATCGCCATGATGAAAGCGATGGATGTGTACAGCCTCATCCCGCCCGAATTGGACACGACGGAGTACGCGCGTTGGTTGGCCTCGAACCTTTCTGAGCAAAAGATCGCGGCGATGAAGCCCGGCACCGGCGCGACCGGGCCGCTGCTGAAGCATGCCGTCATCACTGAATACGCTCTGCCGAAGGCCAACGAACTGCCGCACGATCTCGCGCTCGGTCCAGACAAGCGAGTCTGGGTCACGGGCTTTTGGAATAGCGAAATGCTCGCGCTGGATCCTGCCAGCGGCGTCGTGAGGCAGTATCCGGTGCCGGCCAAGCCCGGTGAGCCCGCGCAAACGCGTGCCTTGCAGTTGGATCGCAACGGCAGGTTCTGGATCGTGCTGGGGGGCTCCAAGTCGGTACTTCACTTCGATCCCGCAACCGGCCAATACCAGGCCTATCCCGTGGACATGTATGCCCATGACGTGGTGGTCGATTCCAAGGGTGATGTCTGGCTGAACGACTATTTTTCCAAACCCGAGCAGATCGGCATGATTCCCGCGGCAGGCGGACCGGTGAAAAAGTTCAACCTACCGACCACCAACATGCCGGAGAGTGAGGGCAAACCCTTGCCTTATGGCTTGCAGGTCGATGGCAAGGACAGATTGTGGAGCACGCAGTTGGCGGGCAATACCATGGTCCGCTTCGACATTGGTACGGGTGCGACGAAGATTTATAAATTCCCCGAGGAATACAGCGGCCCGCGACGGCACGCAGTGGGGATCGATGGTTCGATCTGGGTGCCGGAATTCTCCACTGGGCACCTGGTGCGCTTTGATCCCAGGACTGAAAAGTTCGAGCGCTTTAGCCTCGGCAATCCAACGCTCGGGCCCTACGCGATCGCAGTGGATCCGAAGAGCGGCAAGATCTGGATTGCTGCTTCGCTGGCCTCCGCATTGATGCGTTTCGACCCCGCTACACGCAAGACCGAGGTTTTCCCCCTGCCGACGGAGCCCGCGTACATGCGGCACCTGGCCATCGATCCGGAAAACGGCGATGTCTGGAGCGCCTATTCATCGCTGCCGACTGCAATACCGAAAGTGGTGCGCTTGAGTCTTGGGGGAAGACGGTAGGGCGGAGGCGGTTCAGGCAAGTTCCGGATAACTTTCTCTAAATCGCCGCCCCAATCCGATTGATTCCTTGTGCCACCAGCGCAGCGACCACGCGGGCGCGGTCTACTGCCTGCACGCTGCGCTGCTCCCTCAGCGCCATTGCGGCAGTGGTGCCCACCGCCTGACCCATCGACATGCATTGGGGCATGCCACGTACGGAAGCGAAGGCAACCGGATCGGCACAGATCAGTCGGCCGGCAAACAGCAGGTTCCCGATCTCTCGCGGGATGAGTGAGCGCAGGGGTATGGTGTAGTAGCGGCCCCGGTCCACGGCGGCGTGGTGCGTCATTTCTCCCTCGCCACGCATCACGTCGTCTACCGGGTTGTCGCAGGCGACGATCCCGTCTTCGAAACGGGTGGCGCGGGCGATTTCCTCTCCCGTGATCCGGTGCATCGCTTCGAGGCGGCGGGTTTCACGCACGCCCACGGTGGGGCCCAGGTCCGTCATTCGGGCCCGCTCGAAGCCGGGCACGGACTCGGTGAGGAATCGCGCCACTTGGCGACAGCGCCGCCGTCCTTCCTGCGTGGCCCGGACCACGGCAGCAGGGTCCGTGCCATCCACGCCGCGGATGTGCACCGTGTTGCAGAACACCGCGCCTTCGTGAAAGCCTTTCATGAGGTAGAGCTTTGCGAGGTCCGGGTGCAATCGACCGGCAGCGACGCCTGCTGCCGCGTAACGTTCGAAGTACGGGTCGTCTTCGGCAAACACGCGCGACCAGTCAGCGCCTATCATGGTGAACGAGAGCGTCACGCCCATCATGTCGCCTGAGCCGTTGCCGACAGTGAAGGGTACGCCTGCCCGGGCGGCCGTCTCGCCGTCGCCCGAACAGTCGATCACCATTCCGGGGCGAAAGCTCATTGGGCCGCGCCGGTCGTACGCTTGTACGGCGACAATACGGCTTCCCTCGACGGTGGGTGCGCCGGCGATGGTGTTCAGATGTACGCTGACGCCTGCTTCCTCGAGCATCTCGAACATCGTATAGATTGCCGAGTCGTGATCGTAGATGACTTCGGCGCCGAAATTCTCCAGTGTTGATGGGCGTACCAATGCAGCGGATGGTGTCTGGTTGATGAGCCTGCCGGTAAGTTCGTCGAACACACCGCCGATGCTGCGGCCAACCGGATAACCACCGCCCCACGGCATCCCCGGGCAGAAGGCCATCACGCCGCCTACCTTGGCTGTTGCCTCGATGAGGCTGACGCGCGCACCTTGGCGTGCACCGGCGATCGCCGCGCCGAACCCGGCGGTACCACCGCCTATGACGAGGATGTCCGTTAATTGCTCTCGATTGGCCGACACACTCAACCCCGTTTGTAATGGTCTGGCAGCGCCAATTCCAGGCTTGATGATGACGCTTTCGATGGACTAAAAACAGTCTCTCCAGCGTCGCCTGGGACGAGGATGCACCGGTCTGTCCGTTGTGGTTGACCGGGAGAGGCGTCTGAGTTGAACTTGCGGCATGCACCTCCGCCGCCTAGGGATGACGAGCCTCGACGTATCGCCGCTTTGCTTGGGCACGATGTCGATGGGCAGTTCGCAGTGGAAGCCTTGGGTGCTGGATGAACCTGGCGCCATTCCCATTCTGCGACGCGCGCTTGATCTCGGCATCAATTTCTTTGACATGGCGGACTGGTACTCGCTGGGCCGCAATGAGGAGGTCGTTGGTCGTAACCTGCTCAAGATGAGCGCGCGCGACAAGCTAGTGCTTGCGACCAAGGTTTTCTATCCCATGAGCGATGATCCGCAGGATCGCGGTCTTTCTCGCCAGCACATCGCCAAGTCCATCGACCGGTCGCTGCAACGAATCGGAACCGACTATATCGATCTCTACGTCATCCATGCCTTTGACAATGAAACGCCAGTCGAGGAGACCATGGAAGCGCTGCACGCGACCGTTCGTGCAGGTAAGGTGCGCTACCTTGCAGCTTCGACCATGTATACGTGGCAGTTTGCCAAGATGAATCACGTCGCAGCCATGCATGGTTGGACGCCGTTCAGCAACATGCAGTGCCAGTACAATCTGCTGTACAGAGAAGAAGAGCGCGAAATGTTTCCCTATTGTCTGGATCGGGGTATTGCGCTCACGACTTTCAGTCCGCTGGCGCGGGGTTTCCTTGCGCGCGAGGTCGAGGCCACCGCTCGCACGGTCCATGATCCCTACCAGAGTTTCTACGGCGATGCGATCGATCGCGAGATTGCGCGCCGCGTGGACGAGGTGGCCCAACGTCGTGGAGTCAGCCGCGCGCATGTTGCGCTGGCGTGGGTGGCCGGGAATGCCACCACCAGCGTACCCATCATTGGGGCCGCCAACGCAGATCAACTCGCCGTGGCAGGGCAAGCTCTACATCTGAACCTCGATGCCAGCGACCGGCAATATCTCCAGATGCCCTACCGACCGCGTGATCACATCAACGATCAGAATCCCGTGCGCCGGCCGCGCGCGCTATTCATCGATTAGTACTCAGCCGAGGTTGGCGATAGCGATCGGGTTGGGAAGGGCGTTGAACTTTAGGGACGGTCGAGCCTCGTTCATTGCGGCACGTCAAAGTATTCGTCTGGGCTGCGGGTTTTGAGGCCGAGTTGGGCGAACAGCTCAGGTCCGAGCTGACTCTCTGCCGGCTCGCGGCAGCGCAGCGTGGTGACGGGCTTGCCCGCTCGTTCCACGACGAGCCCCTCGGACTCGCGCGGCTCACCGTTCGGGCCCCAGCGGCCGATGGCCGTAAAGACGGTGTACGAGTACTCGCCCTGACGGAAGCGCAACCAGGCCCCACCCCCACCCGAGAACATCAGCGTGTCGGCCGATGCGCTCAGCGACGGCGGTGTTGGCAGCGCGGGGAGCGTGATCTCAGGCGGCTGCCCACGCTTGCCGAAACGATACTGGAGTGCGCCGGACCGTGGGGTCGCCGTGCGAGAGGCGCAGACAGACACCTGTTTCGCGCCGGTGCTGCAATGGAAGACAGCGACCTCCGCTGTCGAGCAAAATGAGCTCGCTACGGTGGGCCCCGACAGAGTCACGGCGTCAGCACGAACCTTGGCGGCGGGAGCTGGAGTTTCGGCGAGTGCTGAGTGGGTCATTACGGGACCGAGCGACGCGAGTCCCCATAACGCCCACGAGAGAGCGCTACACCCGATAGTACGGGCGCGTCGTCCCTCAGCGGCTGTCGGTCGTGCGTTCATCTTGGACCTCCTGACTTTGGCAGATTTGCACCGACTCCGCGCTGCGTAGCGAGCCGGTCAATGCAGTTTGATGTGCGGTGCCGTGCGGCGCGTGATGAGCCTGGCCAGCGTGTCCAATGTGACTTTGCCCAAGCCATGCAGTGCATATTCATGAGCCTTATAGAGCGACAGGTACATCCAACGCGCAAAGTAGCCCTCGATCATGAACGAGTGGCGGGAGATCGAGCCCATGAGACTGCCCACGGTGCTGTAGCGGCCCAGTGAAACCAGCGAGCCGAAGTCACGATAGCGCCATGGCTGCATGGGTTTTCCACGGATGAAAGCGGGGAGGTGTCGCGCAAGGTGACTGGCCTGCTGATGCGCTGCCTGGGCTCGCGGCGGGATGGTGGACTGCTTCTCGGGCCAGGCGCAGCTGGCACAGTCCCCAAGGGCAAAGATGCGCTCGTCCCGAGTCGATTGCAGCCGTTCGTTGACTACGATTTGGTTGATGCGATTGGTCTCGAGGCCGCCGATGTTGGCGAGACACTGAGGCGCCTTGACGCCGGCCGCCCACACCACGAGTCCCGCCGGAATGAAGTGACCGCTGGCAGTCTGCACGCCGCGCGAGGTGACTTCGGTGACGCGTTCGTCGGTGAGAATCTCCACGCCAATCTTGTGCAACAGCTGCGTGGTGGCGGAGGAGAGCCGCTCAGGCAGAGCGGGTAGGATGCGTGGTGCGGCCTCGACGATGGTTATGCGAATGTCTCGTTCCGGATCGATGCGATGGAGGCCGTAGGCAACCAGTTCGCGCACGACCTTGTGCAACTCGGCAGACAGTTCCACGCCGGTTGCTCCCGCGCCGATGATGGCAATGTGTAGTGCCGTCGGATCAGGCGGCACGCTCTCCAGGTCGGCACGCAGACAGGCGTTGAGCAGTCTTGCGTGGAAGCGCGCCGCCTGCGCGACCGTGTCGAGCGCGATGGCGTGCTGCGCAGCCCCCGCGGTTCCAAAGTCGTTGCTCTGACTGCCCACGGCCAGCACCAGCGTGTCATAAGGCACCTCGCGTGCGGGTAAGACCTCGCTGCCCTCGTCATCGATCAGACGTGACAGGCGGATGCACTGGCGCTCACGATCCAGTCCCTCGAGGGTACCTTGCTGAAAGCGAAAGCCGTGCCAGCGCGCCTGGGCGAGGTAGTCGATTTCGTGATCGTTATCGTCCATGGTCCCCGCCGCCACGCGGTGCAGCAGCGGCTTCCAAAGGTGGGTGCGGGCGCGATCGACCAACAGCACCGAGGCTCGACCCTTGCGGCCGAGCTTCTCACCCAGCCGCGTGGCGAGTTCCAGCCCGCCAGCACCGCCTCCAACGATGACGATACGATGCTGCGATGGGGCCTCGATCTGCATTGGGCACCCTTGCGAGGTGTCTGGTGGGCGTGGGATTGTGCCTCATGCAGCAGACGATGCAACCTCGGCTTGCGAACGTTGGTCCTTGGCTCGGACCGGACCGTCAATCGTCCTTTCGATCTGCTCCTTTCCGCACCAGAACCTGTCCAGCGATTTCGTGCAGGTGCTCGTCCCATGTGCCGCAGCAGCCGCCCCAGACGTTGATATGCGGGAACCTGCGGGCGAGCTCGCCCATGCGTCGGCCGAGATCCTGCGGGTCGCCTGACTCGAGGTGGCCAAGCTTGCATAGCGCGACCTTCTCCATCATTACGGCATTCGGTCTCAGCATGCGTACCCGCTGGAACCACTTGCCGTCGTCGATGGCCGGTTCGAACTCCAGCGGGTGCGAGCAGTTGATGCCGTAGAACGCCGGGCGCGCCTCGCCCGTGGCAAGGTCGACTGCTTCAATGGCTTGCCGCAATGAATCGCCTGATTTTAGGCGGCACGTGCTATCCAGAGTGAAGGACAGGATGAGCGGCAGTCCGGCGCCGGCAGCTGCACGCGCGATACCGATCGCCTCGGGGACGTTATTGAACGTCATCGCAGTCACCACGTCGACGTTCGCGCGGCGTAACGATGCCATTTGAACGCTGTGATAGGTTTCAGCCTCGGCGGCGGTAATCGTCCTCTGCAGGGCATAGGCGTCGCCACGGGGGCCGATGATGCCGGTGAACAGGATCGAGGGGATTCGGCCCTGAAAAGGTGCCGCAATCTCCCGCAGAAACTCGATACATCGTAGCTGCATCGATTGCAGCGCGGCCGAATCGTAGCCGAGCTTTCCTGCCCAGTCGGGGCTGGCACGGTAGTCGAGTCCACCGACCAGAGCTCCGCAGCCGTGTTGTGCCGCCGTCTCGAAGTAACGGGTATACATGTCGCGCAGGCGCTCGACCGCAACCGGATCGTCCAGCAGCGGAAACATCGCAAATTCCGGCAGGTCGAAGCCATGACGAAACATGATCTCGGTTTCTTGCCCGCCTTCCGTGAGGTAGATCAGATCGGGCTTCAGTCCGTTCGGTCCCGATCCGGCGGTTTGGTAAGCGCTTGCTTGAACGGTATCGCGGGTCATGGGCTTGCTCCGTGCTGTGGGGAGGGAATCTAGCGCGCTAGCCGAACGTAGACTACAGTCTAAAAACCATCTATTCGGTCATTTCTGCCATGCAAGCAAAAGCAGCCCCGCTGCAAATCGCTATCCTCGCCGTTCCTGAGGTCACGGCTTCCACCCTGTACGGAATGCACGATCTGCTCTCGTCTGCTGGGCGTGATTACGCTTACATCACCCGGGGGGAACCTGGCGAGGCGCGCATGCTGCCGCGTATCGTGGCTCGCGATACCAAGGCATTTCTTGCCGCGAACAATGTTTGGGTTACGCCGCACGCTTCGTATGCCGACTTGCCAACCCCCGATATCGTTTGCATTCCGGACTTCTTCATCGATCCAGGCGGGAGTGTTGCTGGGCAATATGCCGACGAAGCGCGGTGGTTGCGAAGGGTCCATGATGAGGGCGCCGTGATCGCCACGGCCTGCTCGGGAGCGGTGCTGCTCGGGGAGGCGGGTTTGCTGGCCAATTGCGAGGCCACCATTCATTGGGGTTATGGCAAGACCCTCACCAGCCATTATCCCGGCGTGCGCGTGAATCTGTCGCATCCGCTGGTCGTCAGCGGCAACGCTCACCGCATCGTGATGGCGGGTGGCGGCACCAGCTTTCAGGATCTCTCGCTGTACCTGATCGCCCGTTATGTGGGATTCAAGGAAGCAGTAGAGGTTGCCAAGGTCTACATGCTGCAGTGGCACGAACTGGGGCAACAGCCGTTCGCGACGTTGATGTCTTTGCGGCAAACGGACGACGCGCTGATCAATCATTGCCAACAGTGGCTCGAGAAAAATTTTCGCCGACCGGCACCGGTCGCCGCGATGGTGGCGAACTCCAAGCTGCCGGAACGCACATTCGCCCGGCGATTTCGCAAGGCAACGGGTCTGACTCCTCTCGACTATGTGCATGCGGTGCGACTGGAGGAGGCCAAGCGACTACTCGAACTCGGAGAATCGAGCGTCGAGATCATTGCCCTGCAGGTCGGGTATGAGGATGCGACCTTCTTCGGACGATTGTTTAGGCGCCGTATCGGTATGACGCCGGCCCGTTACCGGGCCCGATTCACTTCGCTACGCCGAAATTATTGACGGCGTCACTCTGCTCCGGCCGTCTGCGCATTGCTGTGTTGCGGCTGTCCTTCCGCTCGGACCGGCCGGTCATGCGTCCTGCTGGGGTGTGCGGGTGACTGATGCCAAACACCGGCGACGGACGGCTGGACTGGAGAATTGAAAGTCAGCACCGCCTTGGGCTGATTTGTCCTGACTCTGCGGATAGACTCTGAGAATAGACATTGAGGCAGAGTCTGAGCCAAGACTCTGCAGCTATGTGTCCGTAGAGCCTCGAACCGGGTACCAACAGTCGCAGCAGGCCTGACCGCAGCCGTAACCGCCGCCAAGTGTGGCAAGAAGGTCATCGTCGTCGAAAAAGACGCCGTTTATGGCGGCACGACGGCGTTTTCCGGCGGCATGATCTGGATTCCCGGTAATCGCTATTCGGTTGAAATGAATCGTGCGGCGGGACAGGAAGACTCCATCAGCATCGCCCGTGACTACATCTGCGACGAGGCCGGCGAGGCTCTGGATATCAGCAAAGTCGACGCCTATCTCAACTATGGGAAGGAAATGGTCGACTTCCTCGAGCGCGAAACCGAAGTCAAATTCTATCCGATGGACTATCCGGATTACGTCTCCGAGAATCCGCGCTCGCGCACCCTGCGCTCGCTGTGTACCAAAAACTACGAGACCAGCAAGATGGGTCCGCACCTCAAGACGCTGCGGAACCAGTTGCCGCAGACGCTATTCATGGGTCTTGCCATCGGCTCCAGCGTCGAGATGAAGGAGTTCATGCGCGCCGGGCGTTCGTTCAAGTCCCTCGCCTTTGTGCTCAAGAAACTGGTTTATCACGCGCGCGACTTGATCGTGTACGGACGCAGTGAGCAGATGGTGCGTGGCCGGGCGCTGGTGGGCCGGCTGGCGGTGTCGGCATTCAATCTGGACGTGCAGATGTGGCTGTCCTCGCCGCTGAAAGATCTCATCAGAGAGCACGGACGGATTGCCGGCGGGGTGATCGACACCCCACAGGGCGAGGTACGGGTCCATGCAGCCGGTGGCGTGATTTTGTGTTGTGGTGGGTTCACCCGTGACGCTGCGCGTCGTGCCGCGGTGTATCCGAGTGTGGCAGTGGGCCGAGTCGGTACTGAGCAGATCACCGTTGTGCCGGAGACGAATACCGGGGACGGGGTCAATCTTGCCGAAAAGGTCGGTGGTCAGTTTGAGACCAACCTTTCGCAGGTCGCACCGTGGATGCCAGTGTCGAAGATGCCCGGCATCCCCGGTACCGGCGGAGTGTGGCCGCATCTGGTGGACCGGATGAAACCCGGTTTCATCGCCGTGGTGCGCAACGGCAAACGTTTTGCCGACGAGTCGAGTTCCTACCATGATTTCGTTCCCGGGCTCATCCATGCCAGCGCCGCACTCGGCGATAACGAGGCAGCGGGTTGGATCGTTGCTGACTCACGCGCGGTGGATCGCTGGGGTATGGGCTTCGCGCGTCCCTGGCCGATCCCCAAGGGCCAGTACGTTCGCAATGGCTACCTCATCCGCGGCGATACCATCGAGGAGCTTGCCAGTAAGGCGGGGGTAGACCCGCAGGGACTGGTGGCAGAGGTTACCCGTTTCAACGCGAACGCCATGCGGGGAGTGGATCCGGATTTCAATCGCGGCAATCGCACTTACGACCTGTATCAGGGTGACGAGGAAGTAAAGCCGAACCCTTGTCTTGCGCCGCTGGTGAAGCCGCCTTTCTATGCGGTGCGTATCTACGTTGCCGAGATCGGTACCTACGCTGGTATCAAGACCAACGCCCACGCTCAGGTTGTAGATCAAAACGGCCAGCCCATCCCCGGCCTCTACGCGGCAGGCAACGACCAGACCAGCGTATTCGCAGGAGCGTATCCAGGCGCAGGGGCAACGCTAGGGCCCGCCATGACCTTCGGTTGGATCGCCGGGCGCCATGCGGCCGGCATGCACGTGTAGGGGTGGCGGGCTCACGCCCGCCGCCACCACAGCACTTACTTCGCCATCGCGGCCTTGAGCTGATCCACGGTCAGATAGCCCTTTTTGTCCGCGTCCAACTTGTCGAAGTTCTTGGCGACGCGGGGCATGCCCGCCTGCGCCTCTGCGAGGGTGAGCTTGCCGTCACCGTCCTTGTCAGCAGCCTTGAACTTCGCTTCGACTTCGGCGGCATCTGCGGCATGGCCGGGCGCCGAGACAGTGAGGATCGCCATGGCGACCACGACGTTGCTGATCAGCAGGATTTTTTTGGACATATACTCGTCTCCCTGGATAAAAGCGTTGGAAAATTTATTTGGGAATTTTTAGCGGCATCGCAGGGCCGCGGTGCGGCTCTCACGATCGATGACGGTAACACACCCCACGCCTCTGCAAAGGAAGCAATCCGATGAAACAGTTCCTTCACAGACACCAACCCGCTGTGACAGGCGGTGCCGCGTTGCGTGCGGGCGTCGGCGCGGCGCTGGCAATCACGCTACTCGGGCTCTTGGCGCAGTGGTCGGGGGGGGCATGGTTGGCCGCCTTTTTCGGCGCGTCCTGCGTCCTGCTGTTCGCTGCCCCTGCCGCACCGTTTTCGCAACCAGCGAACGTGCTCGGCGGCCACTGCATCTCGGCGCTGGCGGGGGTTGCCTTGGCGGCGGTGTTGCCGAGCCAGTTCTGGGTCGCGGGTATCGCCGTCGGCTTGTCGGTCTTTGCGATGATGATGCTGCGAGTCGTGCACCCGCCGGCGGGCGGCACCGTGCTGGTCGCTTACCTGACCAAGGCCGGTTGGGGTTTCGTGTTGTTCCCGGTGTTGACTGGGGGTCTCGTCTTGGTGGCGTTTGCCTGGGCTTACCACCGCATGATGGGTGGGAAATACCCCTTACCGCCGGGTAACTAGCAGGCCGGTCTGCACGGCGCGGAGCCAGCAAGGCATCAGGTGATCGGCGTATCTATAAATGCGATGCGCTATCAGCCTCTGGCTCGATCACCATCCTTTGCATGAAAGTAATATCCTTGGCGACCTGCTCGTCGATGCACTGGCGTAGCAGTTGAGTCGAGTCTGAAATTCTTCCAATTACATCAGTACACCAGGAGACGCCGTGGCTCTTTCCGATATCGAGATCGCCCAAGCCGCCAAGCTCAAACCCATCATGGAAGTGGCGCAGCAGCGCCTCAACATTCCCACTGAGGCGCTGGAGCCGTATGGGCATTACAAGGCCAAGATCGATCTGGTCTGGCTCAACCGCCAGACCGGACCCGACGGAAAACTGATTCTGGTGACGGCGATCAGTCCCACGCCGGCAGGGGAGGGCAAGACCACGACGACGGTTGGTTTGGGCGATGCGCTCAACCGGATCGGCAAGCGTGCCGTGATCGCGCTGCGCGAGCCGTCGCTCGGGCCGGTCTTCGGCATGAAGGGCGGAGCCGCTGGTGGCGGCTATGCGCAAGTCGTGCCGATGGAAGACATCAACTTGCATTTCACCGGTGATTTCAACGCAATTGCACTGGCGCACAACCTGCTGGCGGCGCTGCTCGACAATCACATCCATCACGGCAATACGCTCGGCATCGACGTCCGACGCATCGTCTGGCGCCGGGTGATGGACATGAACGATCGCGCCTTGCGCTCGACGGTCGTTTCGCTGGGCGGTCCTGGCAACGGTTTTCCGCGCGAGGACGGTTTTGACATCGTGGTCGCCTCGGAGGTCATGGCCATCTTTTGTCTGGCCACCTCGCGGCGCGATCTCAAGGAGCGACTGGGCAACATCATCGTCGCCTACACGCGCGATCAGCAGCCGATCCGCGCTCGCGACCTCAACGCCCAGGGTGCCATGGCCGCGCTGCTCAAGGATGCGATCAAGCCCAACCTCGTGCAGACCCTCGAGAACAACCCTGCCATCATCCATGGTGGTCCGTTTGCCAACATCGCGCACGGTTGCAATACCGTCACGGCTACCAAGGCAGCGCTCAAGCTGGGCGAATATGTGGTGACTGAGGCTGGCTTCGGCGCTGACCTCGGCGCGGAGAAATTCGTCGACATCAAATGCCGCAAGTCGGGCCTGCGACCGGACGCGGCTGTGGTAGTGGCCACGCTGCGGGCACTGAAACACCATGGCGGGGTCGAGGCAAAGGATCTAAATACCCCCAATCCGGCCGCTGTGGAAAAGGGCCTGCCGAATCTCGAGCGCCACGTCAGCAACATCCGGAACCATTACGGTCTGCCGTGCGTGGTATCAGTCAACCACTTCACCTCCGATACGGCGGAAGAATTCGAAGTGCTGAAGCGGCACATGGACCGTCTCGGCGTGCCCGTGGTCAGCGCCCGACACTGGGCCGATGGCTCCGCGGGCGCCGAGGCGCTGGCCCGTGAAGTGGTCAAGCTGGCAGAGTCCGGTACCGCAAACCTGCGTTATGTCTATAACGATGAAGACACCCTCTGGGACAAGATGAAGGCCATCGCGACCAAGGTCTATGGCGCATCTGACATCACTGCAGACTCCGCCGTTCGCGCGCGTATCGCCAAACTGCAGCAGGATGGCTTTGGGCACTACCCCGTGTGCGTGGCCAAGACGCAGTACTCGTTCTCAACGGATCCCAAGCTGCGTGCAGCGCCCTCGGGACATGTGGTCAATATCCGCGAAGTGCGCTTGTCGGCGGGCGCCGAGTTCATCGTGATGATTTGCGGCGACATCATGACCATGCCGGGCCTGCCCAAGGAGCCGGCATCGATGCGCATCGACATCGACGATGACGGTCGGATCTCAGGCCTGTTCTGAGCCGTCGGTTTCGCGGCGCGCGCTGGGCGTGAGCAACCGGTGGCCCGCCCAGGACGGGCGAGCATCGCCGGAGCGGCATTCCATTGCGGTAGACCGTCACGGCATGCCTAATTTGGATGGCGCCATGCGAGCTGCCTGATCGCAGTCGAACGGCCGCGGATTTGGGAGTAAAATGGCGCTTATGAATTGGGATCACGATATCGCCGCGACGGTCATCGAGCGACACCGCCACCTGGCCGGCGCCACCCTGCCCATCCTGCATGCACTGCAGGAGAAGTTCGGGTACATCGACCAGCGCGCCGTCGCACTGGTCGCCGACGCGCTCAACATGTCGAAGGCAGAGATCCACGGCGCCATTACCTTCTACCACGATTTCCGCAGCACCCCCGCGGGTCGTCGTGTCGTCAAGTTGTGCCGCGCGGAAGCCTGTCAGTCAGTGGGTTGTGAATCGCTGGTTGCTCACCTCGCGACCGCGCACGGGGTTGCCGTGGATACCACGACGTCTGACCAGGGCTTGACCGTCGAGACGGTCTATTGCCTCGGCAACTGTGCGCTCGGCCCGGCAGCCCTGATCGATGGTGAACTCGTGGGGCGCGTGGACACCGAACTTCTGGATGCGATCTGTGCGGGGCGCCCCCATGAACGCATCGCGGGTTGAGGTGCTGGCGTGAGTGCGTCCAACGCGAACGCTGCAGTTGTCGCACCCGGCAAGGTGCGGGTCTACGTGCCGAGTGACGCCGCCGCTTTGTCGGTCGGCGCAGATCGGGTCGCTCGAGCCATCACTGCCGAGGCGACGCAGCGTGGGCTGTCCGTTGAACTAGTCCGCAATGGCTCGCGGGGCATGCTTTGGCTGGAACCACTCGTCGAGGTGGTGACGCCAAAGGGTCGCGTTGCTTACGGTCCGGTCAGTCCCGCGGACGTGGCCGGCTTGTTCGATGCAGGGTTCTTGTCGGGGGGTAATCACCCTCTGGCTCACGGTTTGACCGAATCGATTCCCTACCTGCGCGACCAGGAGCGGCTGACCTTCGCGCGCGTCGGTCTGATCGATCCCCTGTCGCTGGCTGAGTACACGGAGCATGGCGGTCTGGCAGGGTTGCGACGGGCCATCGACCTTGGCTCTGCAGGGGTCGTGCAGGAGGTGCTGGCTTCCGGCTTGCGCGGGCGCGGGGGCGCGGGCTTTCCTACCGGCATCAAATGGCAAACGGTGCGCGGCGCGACGGCTGATCAGAAGTACATCGTCTGCAACGCCGACGAAGGGGACAGTGGCACCTTTGCCGACCGCATGCTGATGGAAGGCGATCCCTACACCTTGCTCGAAGGCATGACGATTGCAGGCATCGCCGTCGGGGCCACCTACGGATTCATTTACCTGCGCTCGGAATACCCCCACGCCTACCGAACGCTGCAAAAGGCCATTGCCAACGCGCGCGCTGCAGGCATGCTGGGGCCGTCTGTGCTTGGCTCCGGTCAGGCCTTCGACGTCGAGGTCCGCCTCGGCGCAGGGGCATACATTTGCGGTGAGGAAACCTCGCTGCTCGAGAGCCTCGAGGGCCGGCGTGCATTGGTGCGAGCCAAGCCACCGCTGCCCGCCCTCAAGGGATTGTTCGGCAAGCCGACCATCGTCAATAACGTGCTGTCGCTCGCCACCGTGCCGTGGATCCTCGCGCATGGTGCGCAGGCCTATACCGATTTTGGCGTGGGGCGCTCGCGTGGGACGTTGCCCATCCAATTGGCGGGTAACGTCAAGCGGGGCGGTCTGATCGAAAAGGCGTTTGGCGTATCCCTCCGACAGATCATCGAGACCTACGGTGGTGGCACCGCCTCGAGCCGGCCGTTCCGCGCGGTGCAGGTCGGTGGCCCGCTGGGGGCCTATTTTCCTGAGGCCTTGCTCGATACGCCGCTCGATTACGAAGCCATGGCGGCCCAGCAGGGTTTGCTTGGTCACGGCGGTATCGTGGTGTTTGACGACCGCGTCGACCTCGCGCGTCAGGCCCGCTTTGCCTTTGAATTCTGCGCCAAGGAGAGTTGTGGCAAGTGCACGCCGTGCCGTATCGGTGCCACGCGTGGCGTCGAAGTGATGGATGCCATCATCGGCGGTGCTGCCTCGGCCGCGCAGTTTGCCGTCCTTGACGATCTGTGTTCTCTGATGACGGATGCCTCGTTGTGCGCCATGGGCGGGCTCACTCCGGTACCCGTGCTTAGCGCCATCAAACATTTCCGAGCTGACTTCCAGCCGGCGCCCTCGCGAACGCCAGCCAAATAGCGGAGCAAGACCATGTCCCTGATCAAGGAAATCGATTACGGCACACCGGTCCGGATTGCGCAGGAGCAAGTCACGCTCAGCATCGACGGGCAGTCCGTCACCGTGCCCGCTGGCACCTCTGTGATGGCCGCCTCGATGCACGCCGGCACCAAGATTCCCAAGCTCTGTGCCACGGACATGCTCGAACCCTTCGGTTCGTGCCGTCTCTGTCTCGTCGAGATCGAGGGCCGGCGGGGCACGCCCGCCTCCTGCACCACGACTGTCGAGCAGGGCATGGTGGTGCGCACGCAATCTGATCGTCTCGCCCGTTTGCGCAAGGGCGTGATGGAACTCTACATCTCTGACCACCCGCTCGATTGCCTGACTTGCTCTGCCAACGGCGATTGCGAGTTGCAGGACATGGCAGGCGCAGTTGGCCTGCGCGAGGTGCGCTATGGCGATCAGGTGGCCAATCACTTCGCAAAGAACTCGCCGCTGTCGCTGCCAGTAGACGACACCAACCCCTATTTCTCATACGATCCCGCCAAGTGCATAGTCTGCAATCGCTGCGTGCGCGCGTGCGAGGAGGTGCAGGGTACGTTTGCGCTGACGATCGAGGGGCGCGGCTTTGAGTCCCGCGTCTCGGCCGGCGGTGTCAGCTTCCTGGAATCTGACTGCGTCTCCTGCGGCGCCTGCGTACAGGCCTGTCCGACTGCGACCTTGATGGAAAACACCGTCATCGCCAAGGGGCAGCCGGACCACTCCAAGGTCACGACCTGCGCCTACTGTGGTGTGGGTTGCTCCTTCAAGGCAGAGATGCAGGGCGATCAGGTCGTGCGTATGGTTCCCTACAAGGGCGGCAAGGCCAACGAGGGGCATTCCTGCGTCAAGGGTCGGTTCGCCTGGGGCTACGCCGGCCACAAGGATCGCATCACCAAGCCCATGATCCGTGCCTCCATCACCGACGCTTGGCGAGAAGTGTCGTGGGAGGAGGCGATCGGCCACGCAGCCGGCGAATTCAAGCGTATTCAGGCCAAGTACGGACGTGAGTCTGTGGGCGCCATCAGTTCCTCGCGCTGCACCAACGAAGAGGTGTTCCTCGTTCAGAAACTGGTGCGCGCAGCGTTTGGCAACAATAACGTCGATACCTGCGCGCGAGTCTGTCACTCGCCCACCGGCTACGGACTCTCCAAGACCTTCGGCACTTCAGCCGGTACGCAGGACTTCAAGTCGGTCGCCCAGAGCGACATCGTGCTCTTGATTGGTGCCAATCCCACCGATGCCCATCCCGTCTTTGCTTCGCGGCTCAAGAAGCGTCTGCGCGAGGGGGCGCGGCTCATCGTGGTCGACCCGCGTCGCATCGACCTCGTCAAGACGCCCCACGTGGCGGCCGAGCATCATCTGGCGCTGCGCCCGGGGACTAACGTTGCGCTGCTCAATGCGCTGTCGCACGTGATCGTCACCGAGGGTCTGCTCAATGAGGCCTTCGTGCGTGAACGCTGCGAACCGGCCGACTTCGAGCTCTGGGCACGATTCATCGCCGACCCGCAGAATTCGCCCGAGGCGAGCGAGCAGTACACCGGCGTGCCGGCCGCTGAAGTGCGAGCTGCGGCGCGTTTGTATGCTACCTCCGGCAACGGGGCCATTTATTACGGCCTCGGCGTCACGGAACACAGTCAGGGCTCGACCACGGTCATGGCGATGGCAAATCTTGCCATGCTGACCGGCAACATCGGCCGCGAGGGTGTCGGGGTAAATCCCCTGCGCGGCCAGAACAATGTGCAGGGTTCCTGCGACATGGGTTCATTCCCGCACGAGTTGCCCGGCTACCGGCACGTCAGCGACGATGCCACCCGCGAGACCTTCCAGAGTCTGTGGGGAGTCGAACTGTCGGGTGATCAGGGGTTCCGTATCCCCAACATGCTCGACCAGGCCATCGATGGCGGCTTCAAGGGCATCTATATTCAGGGCGAGGACATCGCACAGTCCGACCCGAACACGCAGCATGTCACCGACGGTTTGCGGGCGATGGAATGCGTGGTGGTGCAGGATCTCTTCCTCAACGAGACGGCCAAATACGCCCACGTGTTCCTGCCGGGTTCGTCGTTCCTCGAGAAGGACGGAACCTTCACCAATGCGGAGCGACGCATCAGCCGTGTTCGCAAGGTCATGGAGCCGAAGGCGGGCAAGTCGGAGTGGCAGATCACCATCGACCTCGCGGCTGCGCTCGGCTACAGCATGTCCTATAGCCATCCGTCCGAGATCATGGATGAAATCGCGCGACTGACGCCGACCTTCACAGGGGTGAGTTACGCGCGGCTCGATGAACTCGGTTCGATCCAGTGGCCGTGCAACGCCAAAGCGCCACAGGGTACGCCGGTGATGCACGTCGATCGTTTCGTGCGCGGCCTCGGCCGCTTCATGATCACGGAGTATGTGCCGACCGAAGAGAAGAGCGGGCCCCGATACCCGTTGCTGCTAACCACGGGCCGCATCCTTTCGCAGTACAACGTCGGCGCGCAGACGCGCCGGACGCAAAACAACGTCTGGCACGCGGAGGACATCCTCGAGATGCACCCCTTCGATGCGGAGAACCGCGGTATCAAGAGCGGTGATCTGGTTTCGCTGCGCAGTCGGTCGGGTGAGATCTCGTTGCACGCGGAGGTGACAGAGCGCGTACAGCCCGGCATCGTCTACACGACCTTCCATCACGCCAGCACAGGTGCCAACGTGATCACCACTGACTACTCCGACTGGGCGACCAACTGCCCCGAGTACAAAGTCACTGCGGTGCAGGTCACGAGGACGACCAAGCTGTCCGCATGGCAGGATCGCAATTTCAAGGAAGACGTGGACCTGCGTCGGATCGACACGCAGCGTGCCGTCACCAGCGAGTGACCCGTCTTTGAGCGTTGGATCGCTCGATGTTGCGACGCAGTACCTCTCGTACCCCTCGGTGGAGGCCGATCGTCCGGTAATGCGCCGGGTGCCGGTCGAGGTGCCGCTCAATTTGGTTTATGGCAACGTGCCCTTCGCGGTCATGATGGTCACGCCGGATGATCTCGAGGATTTCGTGCTGGGTTTCAGCTACACGGAAGGGGTGATTGCCGGCATCGGCGACCTGCGTGACGTCAGCATCGAGCACGATCCGCGGGGTCTTCGGGCAGTGGTGACCCTTGCTCCGGAATGCCTGAGCACGCACCTGGCGCGTCAGCGTTCCATGAGTGGTCGTACAGGCTGTGGCGTCTGCGGTATCACCGACCTTGCCGACCTCCCCAGCGCAGTCAACGGGACCGGCGCGGGCAAATCGGCGGTTACTGCCAGCGTGCCATCCCGCGCAGCGATTTCAGCTGCGGTTCGAGCTCTGCCAGCCCATCAGCCGCTCAACGAGGCAACCCGCGCCGTGCACGCGGCTGCCTGGTTTACCATGCAGGGTGAGTTCGTTGCCGCCCGTGAGGATATTGGTCGGCACAATGCGCTCGATAAATTGATCGGCGCGCTGCTCCGCCATGGCACTGATCCGCGCAGCGGATTCGTGCTCATCACCAGTCGCTGCTCATTTGAAATGGTCGAGAAGGTGGCCGTGCTCGGGGCGGGCACGCTGGTGGCGGTATCCGCGCCCACCAGCCTCGCGCTCGAGCGGGCGCGCGAACTCGGCATTACCGTCTTTGCCATCGCCCGCGAAGATGGAGCGACGCAATTCACCGGCCTGCCGCCGGCCCAGTCTCTGGAGATTCCCGCATGACCAGTACCGCCGATCCTGACTACCCGCACGGTCCGGAAAAACTCGTCGCCATGGCGAATCAGATCGCGAGATTTTTTCATCCCTACCCGGAGCAGGCTGCGGTAGAAGGCATACGCGAGCATCTGAGCCGGTTCTGGAACCGGAAGATGCGCGCCGACTTCATCGCGCATTGCAATGCGACGGCGTTTGCAGGGGTCGAGCCGCGCGTCAAAGCTGCCGTACAGACGCTGAGCTGATCGACGCGACCTGCGATGCAGCCGGCGGTACTCGATCAATCCGACATCGACGTGAGGTTCATGCGTCGCGCCATCGAACTGGCGCGCGAGGCCGAGCGTGCCGGCGAAGTGCCGGTCGGTGCGGTCGTCGTGCGCAATGGAATCATCATTGCCGAGGGCAGCAACCGGCCCATAAGCGGACGCGATCCGACCGCGCACGCGGAAATGGTGGCGCTGCGTTCTGCGGCCGCTGGCAGTGATAGTTACCGGCTGACTGGCACGACGCTATATGTGACCCTCGAGCCGTGCGCAATGTGCGCCGGTGCCATGGTGCATGCCCGAGTGCAGCGACTGGTGTACGCAGCGACCGATCCGCGGGCGGGGGCAGCTGGAAGTATCTTCAACGTCGTGCAGAACCCGGCGCTCAATCACCGTATCGCCTGTACGCCGGGCGTGCTGGGGGAGGAGTGCGCAACGTTGCTCAGGGAGTTTTTCACCGCCCGTCGTTGAGCCCTGGTCGCGTCTCAGTCGCTGGTCTCGCCCTCTGCAGCAGGCGTTCTGTTTGCTGTGTCCAAGTTGGTGACCTGCAGCATGTTCAGGTAGGCCTGAACGTTCTCCACGTAGCGCACGGGTTCCCAGCCACGCGCATAACCGCGTTTGGTGCGCGTATACCAGCGCTCCTGACTCAGTAAGGGCAGGAACTCCCGCACATCCTCCCATCGGTCGGGATTGCGTCCATGCCCTTGGGTCAGGATACGAGCATCCTCCAAATGACCGTAACCAACGTTGTAGGACGCCACGGCAAACCACGTGCGGTCCGGTTCCGGCACGTCCTTGGGGATGGTTTCCATCATTCGCGCCAGATAGCGGGCGCCACCGAAAATGCTGGCCCGCGGATCGTGGCGGTTCTCTGCATCCATCATGTCCGCCGTGTCCTGAGTGAGTTGCATCAGGCCGCGCACCCCTGTGTAGGAGACCGCCCGTGGATCCCATTTCGATTCCTGATAGCCCATGGCTGCCAGTAAACGCCAGTCCACACCGTAACGGTCCGCCGCTTCCTGAAACCAAGCCAGATAGCGCGGCAGACGCGTATCCATATGTCCGAGGAAATCACGGCTTTGCAGGTAGTCGAACCGATCGTCCTTGCCGTAGTAACGGGCAAGCAGTGCATTGATCACGCCTTCGGTTCTTGCCAGCACGAAGAAGGCGTTGACCCGGTTGAGCAAGCTGTCATCGCCCCGCGCGTCATCGATTACCCAGACGACCGCACGCTCCGGCGACAGATCTAGAGCGATGGACAGTTCCGGATGGACTGATCGATTCAATGCAAACTCAGTGGAACTGGCCAATGTGTACTGCACCTTTCCTCTGGAGACGTCGGCGAGAATCTCCTCGGTATCGGTGTCGCCGCGTTCGATCCAGGTGAGATCCGGGTTCTCCAGACGCAGCGCTTCCAGCGTTCGCTGATGCGAACTGCTTTCACTCACCTCGATCTGACCGCGCGCTGCCTCAGCCATCGTTCGCGGACGAGCATCCGTTCGGCGGTAGATCAGGTGTTCGCGTACCAGTTGATATCCAGGACCAAACCGGGTGCCGCTCGGGAGTTCAATGCCGGTCGACAGTCCTGCGGCGGCAAGATGCGCGCGTCCCGCCGCTACTTCTGCGATGGCGGCCTCGCGTGTTCGGACGGTGTGCAGGCGCAGTGGTACGCCCAGATGTTCGGCGAAACTGCTGGCCAAGTCGTAAGCGGGGCCTTCCGGACCGCGGCTGCCGAGGTAGTAAGCGTCGGGACTGTTGCGGGTCACTACCCGCAGTTCGCCGTCCGTCAGAATGCGCTCGAGCAGGCTCGGTGGCTGAGCGCAGGTGGTGAGCAGCAGTGTGGCGGTAATGACGATCAGGGTTTTCATGGCATCGGATCCGGCCGCTTGCTCTGCCCAGCCGCAAGGTCTACGGCCGTCCGTGGCGTCGATGACGGCGGATGTTATAGAATACCGGACTGGGGAGAGGTACCGAAGCGGTCACAACGGCGCCGACTCGAAATCGGATGGGGGTTTAATCGCCCCACGTGGGTTCGAATCCCACCCTCTCCGCCATCCCTTCGTTCGTGTCTTTACGCTTACAGCTGCGGCAGCAGGTCCACCACGATCACCTCATGCGGCGCGAGACGCACCTCGAGAGGCCTGTCTGCAGTCATTTCGTCGGCGTCGAAACGACCATACGCCGCTGCAGCCCTGAACAGCCGCAGCACACCACTCGGCAATTCCAGACTGCGTTGCAGGTCGATCAGGTAGCTCTGCGGGCTGGCGCCCGGGTTACGCAGGGCGATCACGCTGCGATCCTCGCTCCACGCTGCCCAGCCGTAGACCTCGCCGCGTGCAGGGTCGCCGCCGATCCAATGACTGTCGCGCAGTGTATCGGCGCGCTCGCGGGCCCACCGTGCGGCGCTGGCGAGTGTGTCCCACTCACCCGGCTGCAGCAGATCCGGCGAGATGTACATCTCCTGCAGTCCGGTGCCGCTTGCAAAATACGTCCACACCTCTTGAGCAAAGTCGCCGGCAGGATCCTTGTCGAGTCCGCGTGCATGGCGCGCATAGATGATGCCATGCAACATGAGCGAATTGAGCGGGAATAGAGGACTGACTCGCACGACACCACCGTAGGTGTCGGCATCGCGATAGGTGATCCAGCGTTGTCGGTCGCTGCCATGACCGAGAAACGCATGGTCCTCGCCGCCGCGCCATATCGAATCGGCAGTGCGCAACCAGAACGGTGAGGGCCAGGTGCCCGTGGTCAGATTGATGAACAAGTCGGGTTTCGCCGCGCGCAGATCGTCGATGAGCGCGATGGCGGCAGCGAAGTCGCTGTCGAAGGCGCTGCCGGGCGTGTTCTTGTCTGGGCTGCCCACACCGTCCAGCTTGAATTGATTGACCCCCTCGCGCAGCAGCCTCAACGTGGTCTCGCGAAACAGTGGATAGTACCGGGGGCCCGACAGAGCCAGTCCCTGCGAGTCAACCTCGTAGCCTGCTGCGGTCGCGGTCTGCAAGCGCGCCTTGCGTGGCGGACCATAGCCGCCCCACGGTGACAACCACATGCCCGGTGCGGCATCGAACTTGGCCGCAGCTGCCTTTAGTGGCGCGAATCCCTGAGGGAACCCGCTGTGGAATTGCCACAGCCGCGCGGTGTCATCCCATCCGTCGTCGAACAGGAAAGAGTCCATGCGCACACCACGCTTGCTGACCAACTCGGCGCCGTAGGCCTGAATCACGCGCAGGGCATCCTGCTCCGAGTAGGGTGTGAAGTAGCCGATGTCATACCACGAGTTGTAATGCAGGAAGGTGCGGAACGGATGTGCGCGCGCGTCCTCGAGGTAAGCTGAAAAACCGCGGCGCATCTGACCGGCCGGCGAGGCGCCGAGGACGGTCGAGTAGGTGGCAGCGACGCCTGTTCGCAGCGGCAGTTCCCGGCGCAGCAGCAGCATGGCGCGGCCGTCGTGCGTGCGGGACAGCGACATCGGGTGCTCGAAGCCAAAGTACGCATCGCCCGCAGTGATGGGCAGCCCGTCGGATGTGCCCGGAACCTCAGCGTCCACCAGCGTCGAGTCGAGCAGGATGACCGATGCCACATCGAGATCGGCGTTTGACTCGAAACGAAAAGTCTCCCGCGCAAAGCTGGCGTCGTCACGCAGTTCCGCAGTCCACTCCACCCGCACCGGCAGATTCTCTGCGGTGAACGTGGCGCCGAGCCTCATGCCGTTGCGCCGCTCGTAGCCGCGTGCGGCCTGCGCATTGCCGGACACGCGAGTGCAGCGCGGTGTCCCGACGATGCTGAAGTCTGCCGCCGTCCGCACGGTTCCATCACGCAATTTGAGGCTGAAGAGAGGGCCGTCCAGCGCAGTGTTGACCCGGGTGTAGCCGTTCCAGAGCCCGCTGCGCTGCAGTGTCCGGCCCGAACGGGCGTACGACAGTCTGACAACGGCGTTGGCTACCCGCGCGGTGTTGGCATCGACCGCGCAGGCGGCTGCGCCCGCCGCCATCGGTTGCCAAGGTGTCGCTGCTTGGGCACTCGGGCCGGCTGACAGCGCAGCCAATACGAGCACCCAGCCGACGGCCATAGAGCGCCGTTGCAGGCAGCTAAGCACGGTGGGTCCCGTCAGTTGCCGTAGTACTGTTGCCAGGTTACCAGCGACTCCGGCCAATCCGCTGCGGTCGGTGAGTCGTAGGCGCGATTGCGTTTGGCAAGACCCGCGCCGAGGGCGTCGAGATACTGGGATGCCGGGACGTAGTAGAAGAAAGTGAGCTTGCGTTCGCCGAACTTCCAGCGTCCGTCGATCCGTAAATAGACATCCTCGTAACGGATGGCAGCGATCATCGCCTGCCCCTTGCGGTTCATTTCGGCATGCGCCAGTACGAGTCCGGTGGCGCGATCGGGATCGTGCGCATCAAACGTGATGATACGGTCGTGCGTGAAGTGATTGCTGGGTCCGAGCACCTGAAAGCGCCCGCGGTACATTTCGATGACCGCCGCCGCGCCTTCGGTGTTCATCACACCGTCTGCCGATTTGATGACGAACCCCGGCGCAAAAATCTCCGGCATGGCCGCCATGTCACGATTGTCCATGGCGAGGCCGTAGCGTGCGATCAGCTCGTTGATCTCGGCACGGTCTTCCAGTCGACGGATGCGCTGCTCCAGCGCGGCGGTGTCTGTCATGCGAGCCTCTCCTGCGGGGTTGTATCGCCTGATGCGCCGGTTCCGAAGGGTCGGGCCGCGTGGCCGGCGTCCGCTACGCGCCCCTTGTCAACCACTGTAGGACGAGCCGCTGATAAAAGAAACAGGACGGTCTGTTTTTTTGCGAATGACCCGCGTAATCTCAAGCCTGCGGGAGGATTCAAACACCATGGCAAAGAAAGCAAAGCAGACCAGCAAAGTCAAAGCTCGCCCGGCGGTACGGGCAGCGTCGGCCAAGGGGCCGGCACCAGTCGTCAAGAAATCCAGCATTGGCAAGACGACCAAGCGCAAGGCCTCGCGTGGGCATCGTGCGACGGGCAAGAAAGCCGCGGCGCGCGCTGCAGCGATCAAGCCGCCTGCGAAAAAGCCGGGCGGAAAGCGGGCGCCCGACCCCGAACCTGCCGGTAAACCTGCGCGGCCACGCGCCAAGGCGCCCAGCACGTTCGTCCCCTACGCGGGCGAGGATCTGACACGGGCGAGGATCAGCGTCACCACCATGGGTGACTTGCTGCTCATGGCGGCTGACCGGTATCCGGACACGCTGGCATTGGTGTTTCCGGATGCTGAAATCACCTACGCGCAACTTGCCCAGCGTGCGCTGCGGCGAGCCCGCTCGTTGCAGGCGATGGGAGTACGGCCGCGTGATCACGTCGGCATCCTGATGCACACATGCGCCGAGTTCATGGAAATCTTTTTCGCTGCGGCGTTCTGCGGTGCAGTGATCGTACCGATCAACGCCCGTTACAAAGCAAGCGAACTGGCGTATGTGATCGAGAACGGTGACATCGTGACGGTGATCACCACCGATGCCGTGGCCGATTCCGTCGACTTCGTCGAGCGACTCAACATCGCGATGCCGGATCTCGCCAAGAATCGTAATCCGCGGTCCCTCAAGGTGACTGCTGCGCCCAAGCTGCGCAACGTCATCCTGCTTGGCAAGAGTCAGGCGCCGGGCTTCGTCTCGAATCGTGAGTTCGACACGGCGGGTGAGTCGCGCACCGATTTGCAGGTGCACGAAACACGTCTGCGCGTGCGGCTGCGCGATGTGGGCCTGATGCTCTATACCTCTGGCACCACTGCCAACCCCAAGGGGTGCTTGATCACGCATGAGGCCATGGTGCGCAACAGTATCGCGCTGGGTCGTCACCGCTATCGCCTTACCCACGATGACCGTTTCTGGTCGCCGCTGCCGATGTTCCACATTGCGGCAGTGCTGCCGATGCTGGCGATCTTCGATGTCGGTGGTACCTATCTCACGATGGGCTATTTCGATCCGGGTGTGGCGCTGCGCATGCTGCAGAAGTACCGGGTCACGGCGCTCTACCCGAGCTTCGTCACCATCATGCAGGGACTGATCTATCACCCTGACTTCCCGGATACCGATCTCTCCAGCGTCAAGCTCATGAACAGCAACTTCGCTGTGCAGCCGCCGGGTGTCGCCGATCCCATCATGAAAGCCATGCCGCAGGCGCTGCAGGTGGGCAGCTTTGGCATGACCGAGGCCGCAGGGACGGTGTGTACCGGTGCGTGGGACGAACCCGAGTCGCGGCGCATCACACGCCTCGGTCGGCCGCTGCCGGGGCTCGAGGTCCGCATCGTCAATCCGGAGACGGGTGAGGATGTCGTGCTGGGCCTGCGCGGCGAGGTGCTGGTACGCGGTTATTCGCTCTTCGATGGCTATTACAAGGATGCTGAGAAGACAGCGCAGGCCTTGGACCGCGACGGCTGGTTCCACACCGGCGACATTGGTTCGCTGGACGACGATGGCACCATCATGTTCCACGGTCGGTTCAAGGACATGCTCAAGGTCGGCGGTGAGAACGTCGCGGCCGCGGAAATCGAAGGCCTGCTCGGTCGTCATCCCGCCGTGAAGCTCGCTCAAGTCGTTGGCATCCCGGACCCGAAATACATGGAGGTGCCGGCCGCGTTCGTCGAGTTGAGGCCGAACATGAAGGCCAGCGAGCGTGAACTCGTGGACTTTTGCCGCCGCGAGATCGCGAGCTTCAAGGTGCCGCGCGTAGTCCGTTTCGTCACCGAATGGCCGATGTCGAGCAGCAAAATCCAGAAGTTCCGGTTACGTACCGCACTGGTCGAAGAACTCGGCTTGGAGTAGTTCAGTGGTTCCGGAATTTGGTCCAGTGATGCAACTCGGCTTCGTGGTCCCGGACCTCGAGGCGGCGATCGTGCACTGGTCGAGTCGGGTCGGTGTCGGACCGTTCTTCGTCATGCAGCACATCAAATGGGGTGAGTTGCTGTTTCGGGGGCAGCCCTCCGATGTGGACATGTCGGTCGCGGTGGCCCAGTGGGGCGAAGTGCAGGTCGAACTCATACAGCAATGGAATGAGTCGCCTTCCATCTATACCGAGTTCCCCCTACGGCGCCAGGGTGGTCTGCAGCACCTGGGGGTCATGACGGACTCGGTGCCGGAGCATCTGTCGCGGCTTAAGGCGCGGGGTATCGAACCGGTGCAGTGGGGTGCCACCTCCAACGGCGTGCGCTTCGCCTATGTCGACTCTGACTTTCATCCCGGCGGCATGATCGAACTGATCGAATCAGGCCGCGCGATCAATGGTTTTTTCAAAATGGTGCGTGAGGCGGCTCAGGGCTGGGACGGGAGCGACCCGGTTCGACGGCTGTAGTTCAAACGCAGGCCACCCGCGGGCGGGTTGACCTGCCGTCATCGAAAATGAGTGGGAGAGAAGCATGATGATCCGTTCACACTGGGTTATGTGCGTAGTGTCATCCGCCTGGCTGATGCTTGGGACAACTGCGACGGCCTCAGCCGCAGCGGTCGAGGCGCCGGCGGTCGACCGGGAGAAGACTCCAGGCGCCGACGTGTACCGCAACCACTGTGCCTCCTGTCATGAAGGTCAGGTCGGTAAGGCGCCGAGCAAAGTGTTTCTCGAACTCATGCCGCATGATGCGATTCTCGGCGCCGTGACCTCGGGCGTCATGCAGGTGCAGGCACGCGCGCTGACGGATGAGCAGCGGCGACAGGTAGCCGACTACATCGCGGGTGGCGCGCCGGCGGTGGCGCCCGCTGCCATGCCGAAGTGTTCGGGGCCGGCGGCGAAATTCGATATGGGCCGGCCCGCCGCCATGCCGGCCTGGGGCTTTGATGACGCAAATACGCGCCGCATTCCGGCCAGCATCGCCGGACTCAAGAGCAGCGATATTCCGCGCCTCAAACTCAAATGGGCGATGGCCTATCCCAATGCGATGCGAGCCCGCTCGCAGCCCACGGTGGCAATGGGCGCGCTGTTCGTCGGCAGTCAGGATGGCACCGTTTATTCGCTGGACGCCAAGACTGGTTGCGTACGCTGGACCTACCGCGCCACCGCTGAAGTGCGCACGCCCGTGGTGGTGGCGCCATGGCAGGCCAATAAGGCGCCAGCCGTGCCGCTGGCGTTCTTCGGCGATTTGATCGGCCGGGTGTACGCCGTCAACGCGCTGGATGGATCTCTGGTCTGGAAGATCAAGGTCGACGATCATCCGAGTGCAACGATCACCTCGCCGCCCTTGTACCGCAACGGCACGCTCTACGTGGGTGTGTCCTCCCTGGAGGAGGCGTCGGCCGACCCCAGCTACCCGTGTTGCACCTTCCGCGGCTCGCTGGTCGCTGTCGATGGTGTCAGCGGCAAGGTCAAGTGGAAGACCTACACGATCGATCGGGAGCCGAAGCTGGTCGGCAAGACCAAGGCAGGGACCCCGAGTTGGGGACCGTCGGGCGCGGCGATCTGGAGCGCGATGGCGATCGACGACAAGCGCAACCTGTTGTATGCGACCACCGGCAACAATTACTCGCATCCGGCGGATGACCGCAGCGATTCCATCATCGCCTTCGATCTGGGTTCGGGCCGTATCAAATGGCACTGGCAATCGGTGGCGAATGATCTCTGGAACGTCGGTTGCATGCTGAACAATGCCAACTGTCCGGAGAATGCAGGCCCCGACTTCGATATCGGTGCGGGTGCGGTCCTGGTCAAGACTGCTTCTGGCAAGGAAGTGCTGCTGGCCGGTCGCAAGGACGGTACTGCGCTCGCGATCGATCCGAACAATCCCGGCAAGCCGCTCTGGGCGCGCAAACTCGGTCGCGGCAGCATCCAAGGTGGCGTGCAGTGGGGTATGGCGGCCGATGCCCAGCGCGCCTACGTGCCCATTGCGGACATGGCTGATTCGAAGGACGGCAAGGTCTACAGCGAGCCGACCAAGGGTGGCCTGTATGCGCTCGATCCGCTGACTGGCAAGCTGCTGTGGTCTGCCGTGGCAGATGATACCTGCAAGGGCGCGGAGGGCTGCGACTCCGGCATCCTCGCCGCGGTTACGGCGGTTCCCGGTGCGGTGTTTGCAGGCCATATGGACGGGCGCATCCGCGCCTATGACGACAAGACCGGCAGAGTACTTTGGCAGTACGACAGCCGACAGGAAGTCACCACGCTCTCTGGCGCACGTGCACACGGCGGATCAGTGGGCCAGGCCGGGCCGGTGGTGCAGGACGGGATGGTGTACGTCAACTCCGGCTACGGCATCTACTTCCACATGCCGGGTAACCTGCTGCTGGCGTTTTCGGTGGACGGCAAGTAACCGATTGCATGGCCGCACTCGGTGCACTGAAGCCGGTACAACTGGCGTATCACGTGCCGGATCCCATCGCGGCTGCGGAGGCCTACGCCCGCAGCTTCGGTTGGGGGCCATTTTTCGTTATGGAGCACATCAAGCTCGAGCGCAGTCTGTATCGGGGCGTGCCCATGCCATTCGATCACACCTCGGCCTACGGTCAGGCAGGTGACGTGATGATCGAGTTGATTGCCCAGCACAACGACGGACCTTCGGCGCTGCGCGACATGTTCACGCCCCGGGAAACCGGCCTGCACCACGTTGCTTGCTTTGTCGATGACCTGCCCAGTGCGCTGCAGGAGTTTCGCTCGCGCCAGATTTCCGTGGCGCTGGAGGCACGCACCGTTACGGGCGTTGACTTTGCAATGGTCGACTTGACCGCAAGTCTCGGGCACATGCTCGAACTCTATGAGCCGGGCGAGGGTCTGCGCGGTTTTTATGATCACGTGCGCAAGTGTTCGCAGGGTTGGGATGGCTCCCGCCCAGTGCGGATGCTGCGCGGTTGATATGAACATTGGGAGATAGAGACACATGGGTCGATTGAACGGCAAGGTGGCGGTGATACTCGGGGCAGCATCTCGCGACAACATGGGTCAGGTGATGGCCCGGACCTTTGCGCGCGAAGGTGCCCACGTGATGGTCGCCGGTCGCAACTCAGAGGAACTGCAGCGCATCGCCACTGAGGTGGGAGGGCGCTACGCGACCTGCGACATCACTCGAAAGGCGGATGTCGAGCAACTCGGTCGTGCCGCGGTCGAGACGTGGGGTAAGGTCGACATTGCCGTGAATTGCTCCGGCTGGGGTTTGCTGGCCAAACTGATGGATACCACCGAGGAGCAGCTCGATCGACTGTCGGCCTTGCAGTTCAAGGGGCCCTTTTTCTTTCTGCAGACCTTCGTCGGACTCATGTCCGGATCCGGGGGCGGTTCAGTGATCCAACTGTCATCTGCGTCGGTGCATGCGCTGCTCTATAATCATGCGGCCTACATCGCGACCAAGGCGGCTGGGGAGTCGTTGGTGCGCTGTTTCGCCAATGAATTCGGCAGCCGCGGTGTGCGCGTCAATGCCATTGCCCCGGGCCTGACATCTACGCCGATGACCGAGCGGGAGATGAAGATGCCCGGGCTCGAGGATGCGTTCCTCAAGGAGTATCCGCTGGGACGCGTGGGCACGACGCAGGACGTGGCAGATGCTGCGTTGTGGCTGGCCGGCGATGAATGCTTCATGACCGGTCAGGTATTGCAGATCAACGGCGGGCTGACGCTGCGCCGAAATCCTTCGCCCAAGGAAATCAACACCAGCATGCGGGAAAAGGCGGCCCCGCCCAAGGCCTGAGCGACGAACGGTCAGGCGCCCGGGAAGGCCGCCAGTATCGACATCACCTCGGAACGCCGCTCGACCATCGCAGCGACGCAGCGCGGATCGAGTTTGCCGGCTGTCGCCAAGCGTTGCAGTTCATGCAATGAGTCTGCGACGCTCCAGGCCTTTTTGTAGGGACGCTCGGTGGAGAGCGCATCAAAGATATCTGCCGTCGCAATGATGCGCGCCTCGAGCGGTATGTCGTCACCGCGCAGCCCGTGCGGGTAACCGCTGCCGTCAAGTTTTTCGTGATGGAGCCCGACGATGTTGCTCAGCATGGCGACGTTCGGGAACGCAGTAAGATCTAGGTCCGCAACGACCCGATTGACCAGATCCCGACCGATCTCGACATGCCGGGCCATGATTTGCCACTCTTGCTCGTCCAGCTTGCCCGGCTTGAGCAGTACGGCGTCCGGAATGCCGACTTTGCCGATATCGTGCATGGGCGCAAACAGAAAGATCTGCTCGATGAATTCATCGCTCAGGCCGTAGTCTGGCGCCAGGTGCTGCGCAATCAATCGTGCATAGCGGGCCATACGCTCGAGATGATCGCCTGTTTCCGGATCGCGAAAGTGAGCGAAATCCTGAGCCAGCCGGGTAGCGCCCACCAATGTGCGCAGCGCCGTCAGTTCGCTGTTGAACAACATGCCGATCAGCGAGGCATAGACCATCAGTTCCCGCCGCAATTCCGGCGTGAAAGTGCCAACCTCGGTTGAATCAAAAAAGACGAACCCGAGCAGGTTGCGATTTCGGTAGATCGGCATCGTGAAGGATGATCGATACCCCTGATCGAGCACCCACCGCGAGTGGCGCGACAGGGGCTGCAGCGTCGCGTGCAGATCGCGGATCGTACGATCCTCGCGCCGAGCAGCCAGTTCGAGCAGAGAGGGTGTCTCGGAAAGCTTCTGCTCGTGTCGGGTGAGCGGTTCGGCGTCGTCCGTGCTGGACACGAAGGTTTTAAGCAGGTCTGCGGATTGGTCGTAGAGCGCGAAGGCGAGTCGCTTGACGCTCGGGTGCGACTCACGGATACGGCGATGCAACTGGTGGATGTATTCGCTCAGTGATGCCGTCGACGGCTCGACGACCGGCAATCGCTCCGGCAGTTGTGCTATCGCTTCACTCACGGATGGAAGTCCCGTCGCTGCATGCGGTAGATGATAGGCCCCTGCCGTCGCGCGGCAGGTCGGATGTCACCAGTGTGGTGCCATCCGGTGCATCAGGTGTTCAGTGTCGCGCGCAGACGGGCGATTTCATCACGGCGCTGCTGGATCAATAGGTCGCTTTGCGGATCGAAGCCGCGATCCTTCAAGCGACGCTTGCGAAAGGCGAGCTCGTTCTGGGCGTTCACCAGCGCTGCCGCGCAGGCACGGTTGCCGCCGTCGATGCGACGGGTACGAAAGCGGCTGTCCGCGACTACTGCCTGATACTCCTGCGGCGTGACGCAGGTGCCAACCTCGTCGGCGAGTTCCTCGCGAATCACCGTACGTTCGGCATTGCCGCTGCGGCGCAGAACCGCCACCAGCAATAGCACGAAGGGCAGGAAAATGACCAGATTTTGTACGCTCGCGTGCAGCATGGCTGAAGGCAGACTCAGGTCTGGCGGCGCCAGGCTCTCGGTCGGTGGCGCGTTGCCGGCGCGGGCGGAGGCGACGGCGGCAAAGAGCGGCAGCGAGTTGTTCCAGAAATGGGCGGCCATTGCGATCAGGAAACCCCCGATCGGTGCCAGATAACGCACCGCGCGACTGCGCGTGGCCCGGGCGAGACCCAATGATGCACCGAACAATCCCGAGAAAAGTGCGTGACCGGCCAAGCCCAGCCAGGCGTAGCGCACGCCAAGTTGGAAACCGTAGGTTGCCGTGCCGTACTGCACAAAGTTCTGCTGCACGTACATCGCAGACTCGAACCAGTTGAACCCGGCGCCCACGAGCGCACCGTAGATAAACCCGTCCCGTACGTTGTCAAACTCCGAACGCATCAGCCAGAACAGCAGCAGGATGCCGATGCCCTTGGTCGTCTCCTCGACGATTGGAGCTGCCAGCGGCGCGCCGATCATCAGCGGCGCATCCGGGCCCAGCATCTCTTTCAGCGGGGCATTGTCCTGCAGCCAATGGGCTACCGACACGATGATCGCCGTGTTGATGGGCATGGCGAGCGTGGTAGCGATCAGGCCGCCCCAAAGGAAGGCTGCGGCAAACAGCCAGGGCGACTCACGCTCGCGGCGGTCCAGATACCAGAGGATGGCAACGGGCAGCACGGCGAGGGCGGAGGAGATGGTCAGCGCCCGCAGGAAAACCGACGCTGCAGGCACGCCGGATCCGCCGACGACCAGACTGATGATGACTGCTGCAAGCAACAGCAGGCCCCCGATCGTCATGGAGACGGCACGGGCGACTTTGGGTCGTCGCAGGGGTGAGGCAAGGGCGCCGGAATGCAGCAGGTCGGTGGTCGACAACATCGACGATACTCCGCGGGGGGGACGGCTCAGTATGCCAGCAATGCGGCCCCGCCCGCGACGCATACGGCGACTCCCGCCACCAGCATCAACTGACGCAGGCGGACACTGCCGAGGCCCGTTGCGAGTCCCGTCTTCACCACGGTATTGGTCAGTGCTGCGATTACGATCGCGTGCGCCGCAATCGTCGGTGCTCCTGAGCGCGCATACTGCGCCATCGACAGCGTGATCGCATCCACGTCTGTCGCGCCGGCCAAGCTTGCCACCAGATAGATGCCCGACGACGGAGCGTATTGCTCGACGAGTTTCACGCCCAGCAGTACCAGGGCAAAAAACGCTGCGAATTTCGCTGCCTCGGCGAGACTGAACGGATTGCGTAGCGGCACGGCTTGGGACGGCAAGCCGTCTTCGGCACGGGCTCGCAACCACCAGCTCGTCCCGAGTGCGGTCAGCGCCATGGCAGTGCAGGGCAGCGCAATCGATGTCAGCAGATTCCCATTGACTGCTGCGACCATGATCATGATGCGCACGAACATCACGGCCCACGACAGCAAGATGCCGATGACAAGTGCCTCGGCTGTGGCTGTATTCTCGGGCAACCGACTTTGGCGGGCGAATGAGAGTGTCACTGCTGTCGAGGAAACGAGTCCACCGGTGATCCCAGTAATCGGGATGCCGCGGTCGGCACCCAGCAGCCGCGTGGCGACGTATCCAACCAGGGATAACGATGAGATCAGCAGTACCAGAATCCAGAGGGTGTGCGGGTTCAGCGCACCCCAAGGGTCGATGGTGCGGTCCGGCAGCAGGGGCAGGACGATGAATGTGGCGATCAACAGTCGTAGTCCTGCAAAGACGTCGTCTCGGTCGAGGCGCAGAACCAAACCGTGCAGCGGTTGTTTGTAGGCGAGCAAGGCCGCCACCGCGACCCCCAGTCCGGCAGCCATCTCACGCTGACCTAGTGTGGTCAGCGCACCGAGCAGGCAGGCCGCGATGGCGGCCATTTCGGTGGTCAAGCCTAAGGCGCTGGGCTGGGTACGGGCAGAAATGACATAACCCGCCAGCGAGGGCAGCAGGGCGACCAGCAAGGTCATCGCCAGAATCCACGGTGAATCGAGTAGCAGCGTCAGCCAGCCGCCCAATGCGCCGATCAGGGCAAACAGTATGAACGTACGCAATCCACCGATGGTCTGCTCATCGTGCTCACGTTTGTTGCGCTCCCGCTCGATGCCGAGCAGTGCGCCGATGAGCAATGCCGTGGCGAAATTCCAGATGACAGTGGTGTCGGGTGGCGCTTGCACGGGTGAGGAACGAGATTCTGTGAGCAGGGCTTCGCTGAATATCGGTGGGGCGATTGGCAACCTAGCAGAGCTGCGGCACCCCGGGTAGACGTATCGGCCACCGCCTTCTTGCCGTGTCACGGCAACGTCTCGCCGTACACACCCGGCAGGGAGGTCAGCAGGTATGATGGGCCGATGTACTTGAGCAAGACTTGGCCGGTTCGCAACTTCCGCACCCATGCCAGCGGTCGTGACCCGCGGACGGAGGGACCGCTTTGCACCGGGAGACTGAGATCGTGAGCGGCCGCACGATCCTGATCACCGGTGCGTCCTCGGGCATCGGTGAGGCGCTCGCCCTCGAGTTTGCCCGACGCGGCTACTCGCTGGCGCTCGCGGCGCGGCGCGTCGACCGATTGCAGGAACTGCAGCGACGCTGCAGGGCCGCCGGTGGGCACCACGTCGCGGTTTATGGGCTTGACGTCAGTGATGGGGCGGCCGTCATGGACGTCGTCAGTGCGGCGGCCACTGAACTCGGGCGGCTCGATGTCGTCGTGGCCAATGCCGGGATTGCCGAGTTGACCCCGGCGGGTCGCGGGCGTTTTGCCGAGATTCGGCAAACGATCCTCGTCAATGTGGTTGGCGCAATGGCCACCATCGAGGCCGCGCTGCCGATACTGAGGGCTCAGGGGGGCGGCCAGATCGTTGGCATCACGTCCATGGCCGGTTGGCGCGGTCTGCCCGGTTTCGGTGCCTATAGTGCCTCCAAGGCTGCCCTGCACCGCTACCTGCAGGCGCTGCGGTGCGAGGTGCGCGGTGAGGGCATCGTGGTCACCGAACTGGCGCCCGGTTATATAGACACCGACATCAATCGGGGCCGCGGACCGCGCCCGTTCGTCATCCCCGTGGAGCGAGGCGGGGCGATCATGGCGCGCATGATCGAGTCGCACGTCGGCTACCGCACCGTTCCCGTCTGGCCGTGGACGCTGATCGGTCCATTGCTGAAAGTGGTGCCCGATATGGTCCTTGATTTGCAACGACGCGATCGGGGTGGCCGGACCAAAGGCAGGGGGCACTGAACGTGCTGGTAACTGGTAGCGCAGGCCGATGAGCGATTCAAACCTTGATGACGCCGCACCTGAGACGCGATCTGATCTCGATCTCGTCAATCTGTCGCTCTGGATGCGGGAGCACGTTGCCGGATTCACTGGCGGCGAGCTGGCGGCCGCCCGCTTCAAGGGTGGGCAATCCAACCCGACTTATCTGCTCACCGCGGATGCCGCCCGGTATGTGTTGCGACGCAAGCCCTTTGGCAAGTTGCTGCCGTCCGCGCATGCGCTAGATCGGGAGTATCGGGTGCTCAGTGCGCTTGCCAATACCGAGGTGCCGGTGCCGCGCGTTTTCGCCCTCTGCGAAGACGACGCTGTGATCGGTACGGGGTTCTACGTCATGGACTACGTCCCGGGACGTATCTTCTGGGATCCAAGGCTGCCGGAACTCGGTGCTGCCGAGCGGGCAACGATCTACGACGAACTGAATCGCGTCATCGCGGCATTGCATAGTGTCGACTTACATTCAGTGGGGCTGGTCGATTTCGGTCGTACGGGTGGGTATATCGGGCGACAGGTTGCACGCTGGACCCAGCAGTACCGAGCCTCTGAAACCGAGAGCATTCCGGCCATGGACAACCTCATCGAGTGGTTGCCGCGTCATATTCCTGCGGCCGATGAGACCTCCATCGTGCACGGGGACTACCGCATCGACAATCTCATGTTTGACGTGCAGCAGCCGCAGGCCGTCGCATTGCTCGACTGGGAGTTGTCCACGCTCGGTCATCCGCTGGCCGATTTTGCCTACCACTGCATGACTTGGCGGATTCCACCCGGGGTCTTCCGCGGCCTCGGCGGTACGGATTTCGCTGCGCTGTCGATACCGACCGAACGTGAATATCTTGCAACCTACTGCCGTCGCACTGGTCGGGAGGGTATCGCCGAGCGGGACTGGGAGTATTACCTCGCCTACAACCTGTTCCGCATCGCGGCGATTCTGCAGGGTGTGTACGCCCGGGGTCTGCAGGGCAATGCAGCCAGCGAGCGCGCGCTGCAGACCGGGCGCGCCACCCGGCCGTTGGCCGAACTGGCTTGGCAGCAGGTCGAGCGTCTGAAACTGTTTTGAGGTGATTGTCATGGATTTCGCCCATTCCACCCGCGTCATGGAATTGCAGGATCGGCTCAATGACTTCATGACTCGTCATGTCTATCCGAGCGAGCACCGTTTTTTTGCCGAGATTGCCGCCAATCGTGCAGCTGGCAACGCCTGGCAGCCCACGCAGGTGGTGGAGGAACTCAAGGGGCTGGCCCGCAGCGCCGGGCTTTGGAACCTGTTTCTGCCTGAATCCGAGCATGGCGCTGGACTGACCAACCTCGAATACGCGCCTCTGTGCGCCATCATGGGACGCTCGCCGATAGCGCCCGAGGCCTGCAACTGTTCCGCGCCCGATACGGGCAACATGGAAGTGCTCGTGCGCTACGGTACCGAGGAACAAAAGCGGGATTGGCTGGTGCCGCTGCTTGAAGGCCGGATCCGCTCCGGCTTCGCGATGACCGAACCGGCGGTGGCGTCCTCGGATGCCACCAACATCGCGGCACGCATCGAGCGCGATGGCGATCACTATGTCATCAACGGACGCAAGTGGTGGACCTCAGGCGCCGGCGATCCGCGTTGCCGGATTTTGATCTTCATGGGCAAGACCGATCCGCATAACAGCAGCGCCCATCGCCAGCAGTCCATGATCCTCGTGCCGATGGATACGCCGGGGGTGCAGGTGCTGCGGCAACTCCCGGTTTTCGGTTACGACGACGCTCCGCACGGACATTCCGAGATCGAGTTCACCGACGTGCGCGTACCGGCCGCCAATATCCTGCTGGGCGAGGGTCGAGGATTCGAGATCGCTCAAGGCCGGCTCGGTCCCGGGCGGATCCATCATTGCATGCGCTTGATTGGCGCGGCAGAACGCGCGCTCGAACTCATGTGCGCGCGTGCGCAGCAGCGGGTGGCATTTGGGCGTACGCTTGGGGAGCAGGGCGTGTGGCGCGAGCGCATTGCGGATGCGCGTATCAAGATCGAACAGGCCCGACTGCTGGTGCTGCATGCCGCCTGGAAGATGGATGTCGCCGGCAACAAGGCGGCGCAGAAAGAGATCGCGATGATCAAGGTGGTGACGCCGGTGATGGCCTGTGAGGTGTTCGATCAGGCCATTCAGTTGTTCGGCGGGGCGGGGGTCACCGATGACTTCGGACTCGGCTGGGCTTACGCGGCAGCACGTACCCTGCGTATCGCCGATGGGCCGGACGAGGTGCATCGCAATCACATTGCCAAGCTGGAGCTGGCCGCGCATCGGCCGCTGTGATGACAACACCGATGGATATCACGGGCAAGGTCGCTTTCATCACCGGTGCTGGGCAGGGTATCGGGCGGGCCGTGGCGCGCGCCGTGGCCGCCCGCGGCGCTGGGTGCGTGGTGGTCGTGGATCGCAACGGGCAGGCGGCGGAGTCCGTCGCGACCGAACTCGGGGGTATCGGGCTGCAGTGCGATGTTGCAGATGCCACTGCCCTCGGCCAGGCGGTGGCAACGGCAGAGGAGCGTCTCGGCCGCATCGACATCCTTGTCTCGAATGCGGGTTTCGGCAGTGGCAGGCTGAATCTGGACGATGCGCTGGCAGTCCCAGACGAGCTCTGGACGCGCATGTGGGAGGTGCACGTGATGGCCCATGTGCATGCCTGTCGGGCAGCACTGCCCGGTATGCTGGCGCGTGGCAGCGGCGCACTCATCAATGTCGCCTCGGCGGCAGGTCTGCTCAGTCAGGTGGGTGACACGCCCTACAGTGTTACCAAGCACGCGGCCGTCGGGCTCGCCGAATCTCTCGCGATTACCTATGGCGATCGCGGTATCGACGTCAGCGTGGTCTGTCCCCAGTACGTGGCGACTGCGATCGTCGGCATGGACGAGCAGGGTGGCCCCGGCACCGTGCCGGGGGTGATCTCAGTGGAGCAAGCGGCGTCAGCCATCGTCGACGGCATCGTCGCACGACGCTTCATGATTCTGACCCATCCTGAAGTGTTGGGTTATCTGCAACGCAAGGTCGAAGATCCCGACCGGTGGTTGATTGGTATGCGGCGGTTGCGTGAGGGTCTGCGCGCCGGCGATTTTCCCAAGGGCCGCAAATGATAGGCGCAGACCCCGCAGCAGGATGTCACCGCACAGGCGATCGGCTGGCCGCGCCTAGCGAATAAACCGGAAGCAAAGATGAAAAAAGCCATCTACAGCAATCTCAGGCAACTCGGTGCGGCAACGCCGATGCCAGCTACGCCCGAACTGGCGCAACTCGAGCGCGTAGCCAATCCACATCCGCGCAAGATCTATCTCGCTCGATTTACGCAGCCTGAGTTCACTTCGTTATGCCCGATCACCGGTCAGCCGGATTTCGCGCATTTGGTCATCGACTATGTGCCTGCCAAATGGCTGGTCGAGAGCAAGTCCTTGAAGCTGTATCTCGGCAGTTTCCGCAACCACGGTGCATTCCACGAGGACTGCACCTTGTCCATTGCCGATCGGCTGGTGAGTCTGCTGACCCCCCGTTGGTTGCGGATCGGCGGTTACTGGTACCCGCGCGGGGGTATGCCGATCGACGTGTTCTGGCAGACCGGACGGCCGCCGGCAGGGCTGTGGATACCGGAACAGGGCGTGGCCCCGTATCGGGGACGGGGTTGAACCGTGGGCCGGGCCGTGTGTCCCGCCGTGGTATGATTTCACCCTTCCATGGTGGCTCGCGTCGGATCCCTCGCGACGGCCAGCCGTAAACCCCGCCAGGCCCGGAAGGGAGCAACGGTAGCGGCCACGCCGGGTGCCGGGGGTATTCTGGCGCGGGCCGCCTCCCTCGCGTCCGTCCCGGGAGTCGGTACCGCCGCATGAGTTATCTGGTCCTCGCCCGTAAATGGCGTCCGCGCGCCTTCGGTGAACTCGTCGGTCAGGAGCACGTCCGCCGCGCGCTCACCAATGCACTCGACTCCGGGCGGATACATCACGCCTTTCTCTTCACGGGTACGCGCGGCGTTGGCAAGACCACGATCGCCCGCATCTTCGCGAAATCACTCAATTGCGACAGCGGGGTGACCTCCCTGCCGTGCGGCTCGTGCGCCGCCTGCCTCGATATCGATGCCGGACGCTTCGTTGACTTGCTCGAGGTCGACGCGGCCTCGCGCACCAAGGTCGATGACACGCGCGAGTTGCTCGAGAACGTCCAGTACACACCGGCGCGAGGCCGTTACAAGGTCTATCTGATCGACGAAGTGCACATGCTCTCGACGCATTCGTTCAATGCGCTGCTGAAGACGCTCGAAGAGCCGCCGCCGCACGTCAAGTTTCTGCTCGCAACGACAGACCCGCAGAAACTGCCGGTCACCGTGTTGTCGCGTTGCCTGCAGTTCCATCTGCGACGTCTGCCGCTGCCACTGATTCAGGAGCGACTCACGTTCATCGCTCAGGCCGAAGGCGTTGAATACGAACCGGCAGCGCTGCGGGCGGTCGCTCGGGCGGCCGAGGGCAGCATGCGCGACGCGCTCTCGTTGCTCGATCAGGTGTTGGCCTTCGGTGGGGGCAGGGCAGTCGAGGCGGAAGTGCGCGCGCTTCTCGGCACGCTGGACCGTCGGCACGTCGAGGCCATGCTGGCAGCGCTCGCTGCGCGCGATGGCGCCGCGCTGATGCAGTCAGTTTCGCAACTGGATGAGCGCGCACCGGATTACCAGCAGGCGCTCGGCGAATTGACCGCGGCGCTGCAGCGCATGGCACTGCTGCAGGCATTGCCGGATCTGCCAGCCAGCGAGGATGAGGAGCAGGACGCCGCGCTCGCGGCATTGGCTGCAGGGTTTTCCCCGGAAGATCTCCAGGTGATGTACCAGATTGGCATCAACTCGCGTCGTGACCTCGAGTATGCGCCGGATGGTCGTGCCGGTTTCGAAATGGCGCTGCTGCGAATGCTTGCCTTTCGGCCTGAAGCCTCCGGGCAGAACGTTGCGGGAGTCGCGTCCCCGCGCGCCGTGACCGCCAAGCCAGCACCGCCCGTGCCCGCTCCCGTGGCTGGGGGGCGGGCTAAACCTGCGGTGCAGGGTCACGGCGAATCCAGCGTCCGCAGCGAAGCGCCTGCGGTCGTCGCAGCGCCGCCTTGGGAAGACACGCCGACCCCAGTCGAAATGCAGGGCCTGACGGCGAGCACGGCTACGGCGGGCGGCGCGGCAAGCTGGGATGCGATCGTGGCTGCGATGGCGCTGCAGGGACCCACGGGCCAACTCGCGGCGCATTGCGCACTGGTCGAGCAGATCGGCAATTTCCTCAAACTACGGCTCGATGCCGAGGGCGCCCATTTTCGGCGCGCTCAGTTGGAGCAGAAGCTGGTCGATGCCTTGTCGGCCCATTTTGGTGAGCCCATGCGCATCGAAATCCTGGACGGCGCCGCCACGAGTGTGACGCCAGCACGCCAACAAGCGCAGGCGATCGAGGATCGGCAGCGCTCCGCAGAGCAGGCGATCGCGGCGGATCCCAACATCATCGCCATGCGTGATCTGTTCGGCGCATCCGTCAAGCCGGGTTCCGTCAAACCCATTGATTGACCATTCACCTCACTGGAGACGCGACGCACATGAAGGGCGGTATTGGCAACATGATGAAGCAGGCGCAGATGCTGCAGGCGAACATGCAGAAGGCGCAGGCAGAGATCGCAGCCATGGAAGTCATCGGCGAGTCCGGTGGTGGTGTGGTCAAGGTGACCATGACGGGTCGCCATGAGGCGCGTCGGGTGCAGTTAGACCCATCAGTGCCACTCGACGATCGCGAGATGATCGAGGATCTGGTCGCTGCTGCGATCAACGATGCAGCGCAGAAGCTCGAGTCTGCGACCCAGCAGAAGATGGCCTCTGCAATGGGCGGTATGAATCTGCCGCCGGGCATGAAGCTGCCGTTCTGAGACGATGCTCTATCCACCGTCGCTTGCGCGTCTGATCGAGGCGTTCCGCTGTCTGCCCGGGGTAGGCCCGAAGTCGGCACAACGGATGGCCTTTCACCTGCTCGAGCGTGACCCCGACGGCGCGCGAGAGATCGGTGTCGCCCTGGGGGCGGCATTCGAGAAGTTGGGTCGCTGCCAACGTTGCCGCATGTTCGCCGAGGGGCCGACCTGCCCGATTTGTGCGGCTTCTGGACGTGACCGTGGCCTGCTGTGCGTGGTCGAGTCACCCGCCGATGTGGTGGCCATCGAACAATCCGGAAGTTTCCGCGGTTGTTATTTTGTCTTGATGGGCCACCTCTCGCCGCTGGACGGGATCGGCCCCGCGGAGATCGGTATCGAGTCGTTTGAGCAGCTATTGGCCGAGGGTGAGGTGCGCGAAGTGATTCTGGCGACCAACCCCACCGTGGAAGGCGAGGCTACGGCCCACTTTCTCGCCGGCGTCGCCGCGCGAGTGGGTCTGCGGGCCTCCCGCATCGCGCATGGCGTCCCGGTCGGAGGCGAACTCGAATACGTCGACGGCGGCACATTGGCGCATGCGTTGGCAGGTCGTACACCTGCCATCTAAACGCGGTCGCGGCGAGTGAGGCTGCGGGCTGCGGGTCCGTAATAGTTCGCCTGTGACCGCCCGCCGGCCGGCATCCCGCGCTCCTCAGTGTTAAGCAGTAGCGTTGGCCAAAAACAGCCAAGTCTCGACCACCGTGTCGGGATTCAGCGAAATACTCTCGATACCCTGATCGAGCAGCCAGCGCGCGAGGTCGGGGTGATCCGAGGGGCCCTGACCGCAGATGCCGATGTACTTGTTGGCCTTGCGACATGCAGCGATCGCCATGCCGAGCAGTGCCTTGACGGCATCGTCCCGCTCATCGAACAGCCGAGCGATGATCCCCGAGTCGCGGTCCAGACCCAGCGTGAGTTGCGTCATGTCGTTCGAGCCTATGGACATGCCGTCGAAATACTCCAGATAGCGGTCGGCCAATAACGCATTGGTTGGCAACTCGCACATCATGATGACTTTGAGTCCGTCCTCGCCGCGCTTGAGGCCATTGGCGGCGAGTAGTTCGACGACCTGTCGTGCTTCCTCGAGCGTGCGGACGAACGGCACCATCACCCAGACATTCTTGAGTCCCATCTCGCCGCGCACACGCTTGAGAGCCCGGCACTCGAGTTCGAAGCACGGTCGAAAACTCTCGTCCACGTAACGTGAGGCGCCACGGAAGCCGAGCATCGGATTTTCCTCGACCGGCTCGTACTGACGCCCACCGATGAGGTTGGCATATTCGTTTGACTTGAAGTCCGAAAGTCGGACGATCACCGGCTCGGGTGCGAAAGCAGCGGCAATGCTGCTGATGCCTTCGCAGAGCTTGTCGACATAAAAGCCGACGGGGTCGGCGTAACCGGCCATCTGTCTGCGGATCGTGTTCTTGAGTTCGGCATCGAGACCATCGAAGCCAAGCAGGGCTTTCGGATGTACGCCGATCATCCGGTTGATGATGAATTCGAGACGCGCGAGGCCCACGCCGCGATTGGGAATGCCGGCGAAGTCAAACGCCCGATCCGGATTGCCGACGTTCATCATGATCTTGACCGGAATCGGGGGCATGGCGTCGAGTTCGATCTGCGACTGCGCGAATTCCAGTTCGCCCTCATAGATGTATCCGGTGTCGCCCTCGGCGCAGGATACGGTCACGTGCTGGCCTTCGGCGATCTTCGCCGTCGCATCCCCACACCCGACGACCGCAGGTATCCCCAGCTCGCGCGCGATGATGGCGGCGTGACAGGTCCGCCCACCGCGGTTCGTCACGATGGCCGATGCTCGCTTCATGACCGGCTCCCAATCGGGATCGGTCATGTCTGCTACCAGCACGTCGCCGGTTTCAACCCGTGCCATCTCACGAATGTCCTTGATGACGCGGGCAGGTCCGGCGCCAATACGTTGGCCGATGCTTCGCCCGGTGGCGAGCACCTTGCCGCGGTTTTTAAGCGTGTAACGCTGCAGCGTACGGCCGGCGCGGCTCTGTACGGTTTCCGGTCGAGCCTGCAGGATATAAATGCGGCCGGTTTCACCGTCCTTGCCCCATTCGATATCCATCGGACAGCCATAGTGTTGTTCGATGATCAGTGCTTGCCGCGCCAATGCCTCAATATCTGCATCGCTGATGCAGAAGCGCATGCGCTCCGCCTCGGCCACCTCGACCGTCTTGACGCGTTTGCCTGTCTCGCCGGGCGGTGCGTAGACCATCTTGATCGCTTTGGCGCCGAGCGTCCGCCGCAGGATCGACTGGCGTCCCTCACGCAGCGACGGCTTGTATACATAGAACTCGTCAGGGTTTACGGCCCCTTGCACGACGGTTTCGCCTAGTCCGTACGAAGCCGTAATGAACACGACATTGCGGAAACCGGAGTCGGTGTCGAGTGTGAACATTACTCCGCTCGAGCCGAGATCGCTGCGCACCATGTATTGCACACCGGCCGACAGCGCCACCTGCGAGTGGTCGAATCCCTGATGCACCCGGTAGGAGATGGCGCGGTCGTTGAACAGCGAGGCGAAGACCTCGTGTACTGCCGCTACCACCTGGTCCCGTCCACGCACGTTGAGGAAGGTCTCCTGTTGTCCCGCGAATGAGGCCTCTGGCAGGTCCTCAGCCGTGGCGGACGAGCGTACCGCGACCGCGACATCGCCCCGGTCGCCGCACATCTGGTCGTAGCCGCTCAGAATCTCCTGCTGAAGTCTCGCGGGAAAGGGTGTCTTCAGGATCCATTCACGTATACGGGCACCCGTGGCTGCGAGCAGCGTCACGTCATCGACGTCAAGTCCGACCAGTTCGCTGCGGATGCGCTCGGCCAAGCCTTCGTGGGCAAGAAAGTCCCGGTAAGCGTCAGCAGTCGTCGCAAATCCATCCGGTACCGTTACGCCCAGTGCGGACAGGCCGGAGATCATCTCACCCAATGATGAGTTTTTGCCGCCGACTTCAGCGACATCGTGTCGGCCGAGCTGGGCAAAGGGCAGGGTGTAGGGGCGCACTCGCGATCCTCTTGCTAGTTCAGTGGTGCTGATGGAAGACTGCGTGCTGCTAAGCCGGCGCAGGAGCCCAAACGCTGATGACGCGCAGAACCGTTTTTTTCGTGTCGGACCAGACCGGAGTGACGGTCGAAACCATGGGTCACAGCCTGCTCACCCAGTTCGAAGAGCTAGATTATAGGCCGGTGACTCTGCCATTTGTCGCCAATGTTGACAAGGCGCAGGAAGCCGTCCACCGAATCAACGCCACTGCGGCCGAGGACGGCCTGCGGCCGCTCGTTTTCAGCACGCTGGTGCAGTCCGATCTGCGCGCCATACTCAAGCGCAGCGACGGATTGATACTCGATTTTTTCGATGCGTTCATCGGTCCGATCGAAGCAGAATTGCGCGTCAAATCGTCCGAGCGAGCGGGCCGCGCACACGGCATGGCCAACAAGGACGTCTATCTGGCCCGGATCGACGCCACCAACTTTGCGCTCGCTGCAGACGACGGTGCGATCACAGCCGATTACAACCGCGCTGACGTCATCCTCGTCGGCGTATCGCGGTCCGGCAAGACGCCGACCTGTGTTTACATGGCCTTGCATTACGGGGTTTTCGCCGCCAACTACCCGTTTACCGAGGAGGACTTCGAACGGGGTCACCTGCCGGCCGTGCTTCGGCCGCATACGGGCAAGTTGTTCGGTCTGACCATTGCGCCGACCCGACTGCAGCAGATTCGCAACGAGCGTCGTCCCGGCAGTCGCTATTCAAGCATCGCTCAGTGCGAGTTCGAGGTGCGTAGCGCCGAGAACATGCTGCACCGCCATGGGGTGCCCCTGCTCGATACTACTGAATGCTCCATCGAGGAACTGGCCAGCCGTATCATCGACCGCAAGGGGATCGAGCGGCGGTTGCGCCCCTGAACGCTGCAGGGTGTGGTCTGCGTCACGGCAGCGAGCAAACCCTGTGCTATAGTCGGCCGATGATCGCAGACAGCCTCTGTGTCACCTCGTGGCGTGCCCGGCCGGCCAGCTTCGTCAGCCTCATGTCGCTGTACGAAAGCAACTATATCCGGCTGCGCCGGCTTGTCCGCGACGTACGGCCGATGAACGGCGACTGCGTCTCTCGTGTGGCCGGCGATTGTGACCTGCATTTGCAGGTCGTCGAGCACAGTCCGTACACCTCGATCATCCGTCTGACCTATGTCTTCGAGGATATTGCCGGGGCGGTCGTCGACCCGGATCTCGACGTGCGTGTCTATCACGATGCTCGCCTCGCCGAGGCACACCGCTGCGGCCGCTGGGTGAGGCATCCTACGGTGGCGGCCATCCGCTCGACGTTAGCCGGCTCTCTGGACGAGCGCTGGCAGCGCAACATGCTGCTCAACAAATGGCTGGATTATTGCGTGGAGCGGGGCCATCGCTTTGTGCCGCCGCTCAACGGAGCGCGCGCACATGTCTCTGACTGACGATCTGCAACGACTCGGTCAGCGGGTCACCGGCAAACATTCATCTGTAGAAGACGAGCGGCTGGTCGAGCTGTTCCGCAATCGTAATGAGCTCAAGAAAGAGTTGGCTGCGCTCGAGGAAGAGCGGCACCGACTGCTCGATCGGCTCAAGCTGCAGGAAGGCGCAACGCTGCGCGTTCAGGAGAAACTCGACGCACTGGAGGAACATCTGGGTAAGCCGGAGGCAGCCTTCAGCAGTATTGCTCACTTTCAATTGTGCGGCGTCTGGCGTGCCGCATCGCGCCGTCTGGCATTGTTTTCAGGCGAACTCGAGCGCCAGCAGCGTGATCGTGAACGCAAGAGTCAGATGTCCGAGTTTGACCGTAACCGGCGTGCGCGTGCCGCCGAGTGCGAACGCGAACTCGTCGAGGCGCGGGTGCTGAGCGAACAATTGCAGTCCGAGCAGCAACACGCACGGCAACGGGTTCAGGATCTGCAGGGTTTTTTCAATCAGACTAAGCGGCGCGAGATCACAGCCGAAATCGATGCGCGCGCGCAGCGTCTCGAGTCGGCGCTGACTGAGGTCTCTACGCTCAGCGACAAATTGCGCGCAATCGAGGCCGAGCGGGCACCACCCCTCGAGCGCTTGAGTGTCGACGGACGCCGAGCGGTCAATCTCGCCGCAATCGCCTATGCGGAATCACTCTGTGACCGGTTGGCTGAAAACAATCTCGGCGAGTTGGCCCGCGATGCCAAGCGCGGCTCCGTATTTCAGGCTGACTATGGCGATGCCGAGGCCTGCCGTGCGCTGATGGAGCGTACCGAGGCGGCGATCAGTGGCCTCGAGCGCATGAACGGCGACCTCTCCGACATCAAGATGCGCACTGACCGGATCCGACGGACCGCCGCCTACCGCAGCCCGGCGGATGTCGTGCCGATGCCTGAGAGTGTGACGCCGCCAGCAGACGGTCTGCGGGCGCCCCTGCCCAATCCCTTGCTGGATGAGTATTGGGAAATCTACGAAGCGCTGGTGCGCTGAGGCGGATCGCGCGCTAAAGACGTTGCGGGCCAATCAGCTTGACGTTGCCCGATACAACTCCACTTCGTTGCTGAGTGCGCTGATGACTTTGGCCGCACGGTCCGTGACGGCCAAGGTTCGTGCCGCTTCGATCGCTTGCGGCACGTTCGCAAACCACAGCTCTTGCACCCGATTGCAGTTCAGACCCCAATGGCTGCCTCGTTCGGCCGGGAGCGGCTGGTTGATGACATGGCCCAATGACGATTGCATTGCAGGGATCTGTCCGGCCCCGCTCGGCGTCTGGGCAGTCTCGGCCGATTCACCGTCCCAGATGAACCGCGTCAACTTGACTGCCGTGCCCGCGGGCGGCGGTGCAAGCAGTACCGTTTCCCGAACGATCAGGCAGACGTTGACTATGGGTTCGGCGAACGAGAGTCGTTCGTCAGCCTCCATCTCGGCGCGCGAGGTGGTATCTGCGATGTGGGCAGCCCGGTGGGCGGGTGAGCGGTGCCAGATGATGCCGATGCCGTCGTGGTCGGACAGTACCGCGCCGCAATCAGCGGGTGGCAGCATGATGTCGCAGTGCACGTAGCGAGCGATGTTCTTCCATCGCGGCCGCGACATACCGAGCGCGCCGTGCTCGCGCCAGCGAGCGGTAAAGCCCTCGCGGGACAATGCGGGATGGCGGCGGGTGAGATAGATCAGTTTGGGTTCAAAGCTGTCATCGGTCATTCGGGTGGCACCGCGCGTGTTTTGCACTAGACTGCCGTAACCATGAGCGTTTCGCCACTGTTCACCCCGCTGCGCATCGGCTCGCTGGAGTTGCGTAATCGAATCGTTATGGCACCGATGACCCGTGAGGCATCGGCGGGCGGTATTCCGACGGAGCAGATGGCCAACTACTACCGGCGTCGGGCTGCCGGTGGCACGGCGTTGATCATCACGGAAGGCACGCCGCCCAACGCGGCGGGGACCTTCGGCGCCAACGTACCGCGCATGTATGGTGATGATGTGCGTGAGGGCTGGTCGAGGATCGTCGCGGCAGTGCATGATGAAGGCGCACTGATTTTCGCCCAGCTCTGGCACGTCGGCGCGTTCTCTCCCTCGCTGATCGGCATGACCGACTCGCTGCCAATCGGCCATCCGCGGCTCAGTCCGTCAGGGCTCGCCGGGCCCGGGCGCCCGTTCGGATCCACCATGACGGTCGAGGATATCGAACGAACTGTGTCCGATTTCGGTCGTGCGGCGGCCCTTGCGCGTGATGTCGGTTTCGACGGCGTCGAAATTCACGGTGCCCATGGTTATCTGCCGGACCAGTTTCTGTGGTCCGAAACCAACCAGCGCAGTGATGCGTACGGTGGGACGATTGACGCACGCACGCGGTTTGCCTGTGACGTTGTGCGCGCCTGTAAAAACGATGCGGGTGTGGACTTTCCTCTGAGCTTTCGCCTCTCCCAATGGAAGCAGTTTGATTACCAAGCGCGCCTCGCGAATAGCCCGCAAGAGCTCGCGGCGGTCACCGCTCCTCTGGTAGCCGCCGGTGTGGATCTCTTCCACTGTTCGACGCGACGTTTCTGGGAACCGGAATTCGCCAATGACGAGCGCAATCTGGCCGCCTGGGTGCGGACCCTCACTGATCGGCCTACTATTACCGTGGGATCCGTCTCCCTCGATACGGAATTCAAGGCACCTGCGGGCAAGCTGCATGCCGCTACGGCTCCCGGGCACCTAGAGCAACTGGAGCGAGCCATCCTTGTGGGTCAGTATGACCTCGTCGCGATCGGGCGTGCCCTACTGGCCAACCCGGACTGGGTGCACAAAGTAGCGGCGGGTGGGTTCGCGTCCCTGCGAGCCTTTGACCGAAGGATGCTCGAGGACCTGATCTAGGCGGTCTGGCTTATCAGCCGGGCGGGTAGGCGCCTAGGCTGTCTTGGCGCATAATGCCGCCGACTGGAAAGCTCGGTGGGGGCCACCGTTTCGCAGAACCATCCATTCCATCAGGAGCATTCGCTTGTCCTCTTCCGGCAACACCCCGCGGGATGAAGTATTCCGCGAAGAGAAGTCCTTTATCTCTGACTTCAAATTCAGTGCTGAAGTGGCCAATGTCTTT
>Ga0114972_10000018_pt1 | contig 97146 bp, 94 predicted proteins | sample M_140807_EF_Meta_FD_87354 | JGI IMG/M metagenome (GOLD analysis project Ga0114972, IMG submission 87354) | Freshwater microbial communities from Lake Montjoie, Canada to study carbon cycling - M_140807_EF_MetaG | ecosystem: Environmental > Aquatic > Freshwater > Lake | place: Lake Montjoie... | reverse complement strand
CAAATCCTGGGCAGACAGATGACACCGCTCTAAAGTTCGCGTCAGCAATGCCTGCAAAGCCTCTGCTTCCGGATCGATTGCAAATAACCCTTTGGCTTCCGTTGCAGTACATCCTCCAATGACCTCTGCGTAACAATGCGCAGAACGTTGTTGAACCGCTTCTTCGCTTTCCAAGATCAGTGCACTGGCCCCTTCTGCCAAAATAGTCCCACTGTGTTGCGCATCAAATGGTTTTAAATCCTGCGCCGAAATTAATCCTAATTTATCATAATAAAATAAGGCTTGTGGCTCAGCACCCCAATCATAGCCAACCACCAATGCGCGTTGCGCTTTACCTGAAGCAATCGCAGCATGTGCTTCTAATAAGGCTTGCATTCCGCCCACTGCATGATTTGTAATATTATGATTAATGCCCTTTAAACCATAAGTAATCCCAAGATAAGCCAACACATTATTGGGTAGGATGCGCAATAGCCACATCGGATGCACTTCAGAAAACAAATGCTCTGCAAAAACTCGCATATCTCCTTGCGAATGCATCATGACCGATAAAAAATCGTATTGCTGAAAATATTTATTCCCAGGAGAGCCGACGTATACGGCAAACTCATCTGCAAATTCAATTTGAGCCGTAGGATCGAGTTGATTTCGATACGCGATCACTTGGCTGTCCAATACCGCCTGCATGCCAGCACTGATCCCAGTCACATCTTGACGGGATATCATTTTCAATAATTTACGATCGGGTAACATTTTAGCCGGCTGAAAATCTTGTAATTCCCCTACCATGCGATGCGACCAAGTCGACAGATCCCAGAGTGTCGATTCGCCCAGACCTTGTTGCCCATCAACTAATGCTTGCCACGTGGCCTCCACATTCATACCCGTCGCTGTCACCGCCCCTACGCCGGTTACAAAAACTCGTCGTGGTTGACTCATCGCGTTCCCCCAAATTCTGGATGCTTAAATAACAGGCAACTATTAGACCCGCCAAACCCAAAGGAATTGGATATAACGACGCCCAAAGAACGCTCACGCGGTCCTTCAGTCACATAGTCTAAATCACAGTCTGGATCGGGATGGTGTAAATTAGCAGTCATGGGCACTCTGCCATGCTGGATCGCCAATACAGAAAAAGCGGCTTCCAAAGCACCCGCGGCCGCAATCAAATGCCCTGTTTGACTTTTGGTCGAACTCACAGGGATCTGGTAAGCTCGTGCTCCAAATACTGCTTTGATGGCATTTGTTTCACTGAGATCATTCATTTTGGTTGAGGTACCATGCGCATTAATATAGTCAACATCTTCTGGCTTCACCCCTGCATCTTTTAATGCGCGCGCAATCGCTTGCAAGGCACCATTCCCGTCTGGAGGAGAATCAGTGATGCGATATGAGCTTAAAGTGTTCCCTTCTCCAGCCAGTTCAGCATAAATATGGGCACCACGAGCCTTGGCATGCTCCCACTCTTCTAAAACTAAAAAAGCCGCGCCTTCGCCTAAAATAAATCCATTCCGGGTCAAATCAAACGGTCGACTAGCTAGGTTTGGCGTCGCATTATCAGTAGACAATGCGCCTAATAAGCAAAAACTCGATAATCCAAACGGAGATATCATCGAGTCAAATCCCCCTGCCAACATATAATCAGCATCTCCACGCCGAATGACGTCCATCGCCAAGCCCAATGCCTGACCACTTGAAGCACATGCCGTATGCACAGAGGTGGCATAACCTTGTATACCAAATTGCTGAATTAAAGCAGACAAACCCGCATTGGCAGTCGGTTTGGCAAAATCACTCAACTGATAAAAATCCTGCGATTGGGTCTCTAACTGAGACCAGTCAATCTTTCCATCTACAGCACAAATTTGTTGAAATCGTTGTAAACTGTCAAAATCCACGGTCATCATACCACTGCCAGCGACCACGCCAAATCGATTGGCTAACACACCGTCCACACCAGGAGAAATGTGCGCATCACGCATAGCTTGCAAAGCCGCTTCCAGACCAAACCATACAAAACGTGAGGCAAAGCGATTTTTCTTGGTCACCAAACTAGGATCAGGTTGAAAGTTTTTGACTTCAGCTGCGATATACGTTGGAAAACCACTGGCATCAAATTGTTGAATGGGGGCAATACCTGATTGCCGCGCCATCAATTGCGCCCAAGATTCATTAGCGTTATTTCCCAAAGGAGATACCATGCCTAAGCCCGTAATGGCTACGCGCCGCTCACTCATCATTGATCTCCCGTTCCAACCAAAACCATCTCTAGGACATTCATACGTTTGCCCGCAACCGTCGCACAGAACCGTAAGATCAACTCGTGTGCACTGTGAGATTTTACTGTGACATCACAGACCACCACATCGCCTGGGTAAACAAAATCGCTCATTTTAATTCTTCGCAAACTATGAATTCGGTATTGGCCGCTGAGCCCTGCCCGCGCCAAAAACACTTTGGCCAAATTCATGTGACATTCTAATAAAACCGTTAAGGGTAATACCGGTTTATGCGGAAAATGATCTGGAAAATACGGTGCCGCGCGCGTCACATGTTTCACCGCAGAAATCCGGATGCCAGGCTCACTGGCCGTGATATGATCATATTCTAAAGCAAACTGTCGGTGACTCTCTGCAATCGCTAACGGTGCTGGTGTGGCAAGATAAGGCCAGTCGCCAGGCCGATTGATTTCAGCAAATTGCCTACGGACGAGAAAGGGATCAATAAAATCCTCCATCGGCAACATCGGCCCCAATGCGCCCTCTAAACGAAATATCAATTCAGAGCCCACACGAACTTCACCATGATATTGAACAGCGGTATCATCCAATGCATCAATCCAAGATTCTAATTCTAAAGTTTCACCCACATAAGCCGCTCGCTGTAAGATAACAGACTCTACAATGCCAGCGACTGGACGCAAACGAAAATCGTTTTGGTTCATCACAGCCCAAGCCGTCATTTGCCCCAACGTTTCACCAATCAGCGCGGACATGAAACAATGGCGTCCTGATTCATCTGAGGATAGATAAAAATCAGCAGGCGTGATGTGTTTGATTCCACAAACCGAGCCGGTTGGAGAAGATAAGGTTAAAATCCTATCAACGAATAAAAACCGCATTAGGGATGCTCAATGGATATATGAAGCATTGGAAGATCCCTTAATCTTATAGTGCACCAACTGCTTCCGCTTGTTCCACAGTAGCAGCCACAATTAATTTACAAAAAGTTTCAACTGTAAATAGCGCAGGAATTTCATTCAATTTCATATTCGGCGTGAAATGTTCGGCAGGCACTTCAGATAAATATTGACGTAATGCTTGCATACCAGCAACGGTTAATACTCCAGTTTTTTCAAATTCTTCTTCACTCAATTCTCCACGAGCATTTTTTTCCAATTGACCACGAGGAATTTTGATCTCAAATTCTTTTTCCAATTGAAACACCAAATCCAGAAAATCAATCGACTCCGCGCCCAAATCTCCAATTAAACGACTGCTCAACGTCACTTCCTCTTCGTCGAGTACTAAAACATCAGCAATAATCGTCCTAACTTTAGGGTATACGCTCTCAACATTCATGATCTATCCTCAAGGCTGCAAAAATAATCGCTGATTTTAACACAGGATTATCTGTACCTCAATTTACTAGTGCTGGATGATTATTAAAAACACATTAAAAATAGCTGAACGCATCGAAGGATCTCCTGAACTAAGTACAAACCTAGTCAATTAGAGATCCTCCGCTGCACTCAGGATGACGTACTACGGTGCGATACTCTTATTTACTGGTACATTTTTTCTGAAGCGCTTCTGCTTCATGCAAATGCTTGGTAACTGCTGCATGAGTAGATTTGAGATACGCAGTTAACTTTGGATTAGTAGAGTCGTTGATGGCTCTGTCTAGCATTGCCAACGCTTTGTGATGACAATGAATCATTGAATCAATAAATTCTTTGTTAAAAGCATAACCGCTTAACATTTTTAGCTCTGCATATTTATGTGCGCTTGTTTCTTCAATATGCATTGCATCAGAGTTCATAGTAGGTGCAACGCCAATTTCATGACTCAGACGGCGTACATTTCTTAAGTTTTGATGGTGATCTCTTACCATATTAGCGGCAAAACGTCTTACCATTGGGCATGTGGATTTCATTTTAGCCAGATTAGCTGCTTTGATTTCTGCTTCATCTAATTTAATGCAATTCTCAATAATATTCCCAGGCGTGCCAGCAGCATGCTTATGGTGGTGATGATGATAAGGGACGAACAACCATGGAAACTGGCTTTGATTTGATGATGAATTCATCGTGTTACAACCCGTCAGCAACGCAAACATAACTGGCATCACAACAACAATTGGCTTCAGTTTCATTGTTTTCTCTCCTTGAATAATCGATTAGGGATACATCCAGATATTAACTATAGTGTCTATTCCAGTATTTTACAATCACAAGGTTTACGTAAAAACCCGAGATCGAATTAGTATGCTACCTTTTGCGTAAGTCCTAACTCAGATTTTATAACTAAACTGCAACGTCCCAGCTTGAGTACTATTTGTTATCGTTCCAGTACTACTTCCATTATCAATAATAGCATTGGGAATAAAAAAACCATATCCGTACACCAATTGCATTCGCCAGTTCTTATATAGGGCAATATCCAGCCCTCCTGACAGAAATACAGCCGGTGCCAACGGATATCCAATAGCATTCGTTGAATTCGGCGCTGGATTTGTTTCATAAAACGCTGACGCTAAGCCAGCTACTTTATCCGTAAAAGCATACTCAGTCGCCATCATATATGACCACGTATCGCCCCAATTCGTAGGATAGCTGAACGAGCCTCGAGTGGTATTTTTTAATATTGTACTATTTTGCACAGTCCAATTTGACCAAAATACTTTTTCTTCTACAAACCACTGCTCTGTAAATTGATGTTGCAGTCCTGCAAAGGCGACCGCCGCTTCGACAAGATTCATTTGAAACGTGTATGACGTCACATTCCCCAAAGTTAATTGCTGTTTATTCACCAGACCCAAATCAGCCGGATTTTGAAAAAAAGAATCTGTTAACATCTGACCAACCGCTGCCTGAGCATGAGGCACACAACCCAGATTGATGCATAACAATATCAGCACTCGAAACCGCATCCAGCGATCTAAAATCTTCATGTTAATCAAGTCCTAATAAGTCTAAACGCCCCCGCATGACTTGCGCAAAACTCCGAGGTCAAAACAAGATCCAACGCAGAGATCGGGGTTGTGCCTAAATCATAACGTTTTAGACAACACGGTACAGTCTAGTTGCCCTCGCGCAAGTCGCACAGTGATGTGACTCCCTACTGCAATATCTTGAGCAGAGCTTATCAATTTTTGTTCACAGGTCACGACGGAGTACCCTCGCTCCAAAGTCGCCAAAGGACTGATTGCGTGCAAACGTCCGCAGATATTTTGCAAAGACTGCCCTGCAGATTGCAGCTTATGCGCCATAATTTGGCGTAATTGATATTCTCGATGATCCAATCTTTGCCAATACGTCGCGATCATCTGCCGCGGAGAAATGAGTCTTTTTTGTTGATATTGGTAACGCAAGGATTGTTGTTGCAAAAGTCGACGCATCGCTTGTACCATCCGAGTTTCGCAAATTTGCACGCCAAGCAGCAAATCCGCTAGAACCGGCGTCACCATTTCTGCCGCCGCAGTCGGCGTTGGTGCCCTGAGATCCGCAACCAAATCCGCAATGGTCACATCGATTTCATGCCCAATGCCTGTGACAATCGGAATCTTACTCCCAGCAATCACATAAGCCAATGCTTCATCATTAAAAGCCCACAGATCTTCTAAACTCCCACCCCCACGTGCCAAAATAATGACATCACAAGTCCGCTCTTCATTAGCCAGTCCGATCGCAGCGGCTAATTGCGGGGCTGCCAACTTCCCTTGAACATCCGTCGGATAAATTTGGACCGCGGCCAAAGGATACCGCCGGCTTAATGTGGTCAAAATATCGCGTATCGCAGCGCCAGTGGGTGAAGTAATCACGCCAATGGTCCGCGGAAAACGCGGGATGGATTTTTTACGCGCCGCATCAAATAAACCGCCAGCAAACAATTTTTGTTTCAATTGTTCAAATTGCTGATGCAAATCACCAAGACCAGCTTCCGTCATCGTTTCCGCGATCATTTGAAAGTCACCGCGTGCTTCGTACAAACTTAAACCACCTCGAACGACCACTTGCATCCCATTGCCCATCTGAGCATGGCTACGCAAATGTTTGTGTCGAAAAAACACACAACGTATTTGCGCATGCTGATCTTTCAGGGTGAAATACCAATGGCCCGAACTGGGCTTGGTCAAATTAGAAATTTCCCCTTGCACCGACACCAACCCCATGCCCTGCTCTAAGCACGCTTTGACCTGGCGGTTGAGTTCAGAAACGGAATAAATATCCGTATTGAGTTCAGCCAACAATCGAGTACCCCGCATCCACAAATAAAGTATGCCCGCGAATCATATCTGCCTCGGGCAAACACAATAAGTAGACCGCATTGGCCACATCAGCTGGTGATAAAGGCCGATCCGCCAATGCATGCGCTTGATATTCTTCCAATAATTGCTCCCGATTTGGAAAGTATTTCAACGCGTCTGTGTCGACTACACCCGCCGAAACCGTATTGACTGTGATCCCTTTGGGCGCCAACTCGAGGCTCAAAGAGCGCACCAATGCTTCGAGCGCTGCTTTTGATGCACCTATAAAGGCATAATTAGGAATCGCACGTTGCGCGCCCAAACTAGACAGGGCAATCACACGCCCTCCCGGTTGTAATATGGGTTCGGCAGCGGTCACCAAATGATTCAAAGCCAACGCATTGGTTTCCATACACCAGCGCCAATGTTTGGTTGACATCTTCAAAGCGGGTTTCAATACACCCGAAGCCGCATTCGAAACCAATATATCCAAACGATCAAAATGCGTTTGCACTTGCTTCAACAATTCTTTAACAGAGGCCTCATCTGCCACATTCGCTTTGATTGCCACAGCCCGCCGACCGAGGGCTTGAATCTCTTGCACCAACTGCTCAGCTTCCTCAGCACTGGAATAATACACAATCACCACATCCGCCCCAGCTCGCGCCAGCTTTAAAGCAGTCGCTTTGCCTATCCCGCGTGCCCCGCCTGTGATCAATGCGACTTTTGACGCCAATGTTTGCATGTTTTTCCTCTCTGTAATGATTTATTGCGCTATCCGAGCCATGACCGCACTGCCATTAAGGTTAAGATCTTCGCCTTTCCCCTACGTCCCGCGGCTTGTCCGCGGGACGTAGGCTGAGGTCTTAACTTAATGGCAGTGAGCCATGACCATCAGGAAGCAGCTCGGATTAACCAACCAAGATAATCTTAAAATTTGGTAATAGGGTAACAAAGAGTTTTGAAAAATAATATGGGCGGAGCTGGACATTAATTGTAAAAAAATTATAATTCGTTCGAATTAATCGCTTTATGGTGAACTATATGTCACACAACCAACAGGAACGAATGCCCGAACCTTACAATCCATTAACAGCATGGAACAAACAGGTTCCCGCATTTCTCGCCAGCATTGACGAATTTGGTCATGACGAAACAAGTAGATTGATTAAAGAAAAAGTGGATGGCTTTCGCAGTCAACTCGAGAATCCCGCGGATAATGGTAACCCTGACTATAATGAATTTTCTACTGAATGCTCGAAAATTTTTGTTAACCATTTACCATCCTTTCAGGCGCCTAAAGCTAAAATTTTAGTCAGGGTATTTTTTACATCGCTGCTCATTATAGACTGACTCAGTGAAACCGCCAGAAGCGGAATCAACTTCAGCCACGGCAAGAAGTTAATTATCATGACTACCTTCTCCTCACGGGAAGGTATCGCACATATTTTATGCGAATGTAGCGCATTCCCTTAGATGATTTGAATTATCCTTGAATCCCGCCGCACATTCGCATAAAATCCGAGCTTACAAATCGTGAACCCACTACATGAAAAACTCTTGGTTAAACCCCGCTTTTCAAATCGCCGCAATTTTTTCATTCCGTATGTTGGGCTTGTTTATGCTCATCCCGGTTTTTACTCTGTATGCCAATCAACTCCAAGGCGCGACCCCCTTATTACTCGGTCTGGCTTTAGGGTCTTATGGTTTAACCCAAGGACTATTTCAAATACCTTTTGGGATGCTCTCTGATCGCTATGGCCGCAAACCCGTGATCACCTTGGGTCTGCTGTTATTTGCCGGCGGTAGTATCTTAGGCGGACAAACCCACAGTATAGCCGGGATGATTCTCGCTCGAACGCTCCAAGGGGCTGGTGCAATTGGATCGGTTTTAATCGCTTTATTAGCTGACATCACCGCAGAACGCCATCGAACCAAAGCCATGGCCGTGATTGGCGCGACCATCGGACTATCCTTCAGTATCGCATTCATTCTGAGCCCAAGCCTTGCTGCGGTGGCAGGCTTAGCCGGCATTTTTTATCTCACGGCGGGTTTAGCAATATTGGGGTTAGGAATTTTGCATTGCATCCCCACAGCTACACAACCTATTGAAAAACCCATCAGCACACTCCAACAACTCAAAAAAGTGTTCTTCGATAAAGATTTACTCCGCTTAGATGCGGGGATTTTTTTCCAGCATTTTATTTTAGTCGCCAGTTTTTATGTCCTCCCTATGACGCTACAACAGCATATACGGGCAGGACATCTGACCCAATCCTGGCATTTTTATGTCTGGGTTATCGTGGGTTCTTTTTTAACCATGATTCCTATCATGCTCTATAGTGAAAAATATCAAAAGGTTAAAGCTTGTTTCCTCACCGCCATTACGCTCATTGGTATCAGCCAATGCGCATTGATTGTCGCACCTAATTCCTTAATTTGGCTTGGGGTCATTGTATTTCTATATTTTGTCGCATTTAATTTTTTGGAAGCCAATTTACCGTCCCTGATTTCCAAACAAGCTAATCCCCAAACCAAAGGCAGTGCGCTAGGTGTGTATTCCAGTAGTCAATTTTTAGGGATTTTTGTAGGGGGCGTGCTGGCCGGACTACTTTATAGTCATGCTGGGGCAACTGGGGTGTTTACTTTGAATGCTGGGGTTGCTTTTGTATGGCTGTATTTGAGTCTGAATATGAAAATACAGTAAAGATTTTTCTCATGCCTACATCCCTCGGACAAGCCGAGGGATGTAGGATAAAGGAGTTAATTTAGCGCCTAGGGACTTGGCCAAAAAATAGCGCTCTTACCTCATCACACCGAACACTGCTGCGCCCAAATCCGCAACATAGCATTCCCCCCAGGCTGCAAATGATAGGCCACATTGCGCACCTCTATACCATAGTTTTTGCATTGCAAGGCTAATATGACCGGCCCCAATAATTCAGACGGCACGCCTTGTGCATCAACCAACGGGAAAATCCGTACCTCTTTCGCCGCACGTGCCAACTCTTCAATGGTTTCGATATGATAATCCACAGACTGAGGCGCCGTTGCAGAAAAAAAGTGATGTGCACTCAAAGCATAATCAAAGAAAAAATCTGCAAAAGGCAGTATGGTTTGAGCCGCAAAAAGATAGCGTCCTTCCGCATGCCCCAAATCATAATCTTGAAAAAATTCTGCCATACCCTGGCGTCGATAAGCCACCAATTGCTCTAAACTGCCTGCGTAGCGACTCAAATCAAATTCTTCGGATCGCTGCGTAATCTGCGTCAAACGTTCGGCAAAACTCGCTTCCGCTTTTTGTTGCAAATCCGCTTGGCTCAAATCAAACCAAGTATCATAACTAACCAAATGCGCAGCCTGACTGCGTAAATCAGCCTGAAACGCGCTGACACCACTTTGGAATTCTAAAAATCGCATACCCAGCGCTGCTTGCGGCAAATCAAACATATCTCGATATTCATCTAAATGGTGGCCCCACAGCACTAATCGCTTCATGAATTTTTATTCCCTTTAATTATAGAACGTACGGCACATGCCTCTGTAAATACAAAAAAACTCTGTCATTCCCGCGAAGGCGGGAAACCATACTTGATGTAGCACAATACCTTATCCAGCATAGTTCCCCGCCTTCGCGGGGAAGACAGATACGAAAAGATCTGGATTGCCAACAGACCCTAATTTTTATCACGTACAGAGGATGTACACCATCATTCCTTCACAAATCCTGTCAAGAAGTATAATATAAACCAGGTTAGGTAAAAAAGTGAAAAAAATGAATTCAGAAGATATTGTCATCGTTGCAGCCCAAAGAACCCCTATTGGAGCATTTTTAGGCGGTTTATCCACTTTATCAGCACCAAAACTGGGTGGTTTCGCCCATCAAGCGGCGATGTCCGCCGCCCAACTTTCACCTAAAGATATTGATGAGGTAATTTCAGGTTGTGTGTTACAAGCCGGTATTGGACAAGCGCCTGCGCGACAGGCAGCTATTTTGGCTAATATCCCTTATAGCACAGGTGCCACCACTCTGAATAAAATGTGCGGTTCAGGCATGAAAGCCGTGATGTTCGGCCATGATTTAATCCGCGCCGGATCAGCCAAAATCGTTTTGGCTTCCGGGATGGAAAACATGAGCTCGGCGCCGTATTTGCTCAGCAAAGCACGAACAGGGTATCGTTTAGGCCATGGCGAAATCAAAGATCATATGTTTCTGGATGGTTTAGAAGACGCTTACGAACCAGGCAAGCTCATGGGCTGTTTTGCAGAAGAAACCGCTAAAGAATATCAATTTGATCGTGCCCAACAAGATGCGTTTGCGATCGAATCCATGCAACGCGCCCTCCAAGCGCAAGCCGCAGGCGCATTTACCGCGGAGATTGCCCCAGTTACTGTTACCAGCAAGACAGGAGACATCATCGTCTCGCAAGATGAAAATCCTGATCCGAAAAAAATTGCCAAAGTGCCACAATTAAAACCCAGCTTTCATCCTCAAGGCAGCATCACACCAGCCAGCTCCAGCGCCATCGCGGATGGTGCCGCCAGTCTCATTCTCATGACTGCTGCGGAGGCACAGCAACGAGGATTACGTCCGTTGGCTAGGATTGTAGCGCAAAGCACACATTCTCAGGAGCCCCACAATTTCACCATCGCACCTATTTCTGCCATCAAAAAAGTACTTGAGCGTGCTGGTTGGACCAGTCAAAGCGTGGATTTGTATGAAATCAATGAAGCCTTTGCCGTTGTCGCTATGGCTGCAACCAAAGCCTTAGAGCTCAACCCAAAAACTGTCAATATTCATGGTGGCGCGTGTGCTTTGGGGCATCCCATTGGCGCATCAGGCGCAAGAATTTTGGTTACTTTGATCCATGCTTTACGCGCCCAGCAGAAAACCAAAGGCGTCGCGGCACTCTGTATTGGTGGCGGAGAGGCTACCGCAATGGCGATTGAATTACTCGTATAACGACTGATTGAATAACCGAGCCTTGACCGTAAGAGACATTGCCATTAAGTTCAGACCTCAGCCTACGTCCCGCGGCTTGTCCGCGGGATCCAGCAGTCTTGTTTAAGAGCCAGATCTCTGGATCCCACGGACAAGCCGCGGGACGTAGGAGAAAGGTGAAACTCTTAACTTAATGGCAGCGTCTCTTACGGTCGCGGCTCGGATGAACTAGAATATTAGGGATATAAAATGAAGCGCGGTAAAAAAAGCCAATACACCCAATACTATATCATCTATGGCTTATATTGTTTCTTCACGCTATGTGCCATTTATTTTTCCTCCTTTACTAAAACAATAGCTGACTGGGTCAGCCAAATTGATCTCACTCTGGATTATGCATTAAGTGAAGTATTAAATTCCGGGCCTGTGGCGTTGCATTTACGCCATATCCTTGCTTTGGCGCTGACACCGATTGTGATCGTCGCCATTCCAACCGCTGTATATTGGGGTATCAAAAAGAAAATGCCCTCATATTTGATTCAAAGCATTTGGGTAATATGGATCATTGCTGCTTTATCACGTTTATTAAGCCAATAAAGGATTTGTACCATGGCTATTTTAGTCAATCAACTCAACCCACAATCCAAAGAATTTAAAAACAATGCCGCCGCTATGCAAGCATTGGTCAATGAACTACGTAGTAAAATTTCAGATATTACACAAGGGGGTGGCGAAGCGGCTCGGCAACGCCATCAACAACAAGGCAAACTCTTACCCCGTGAGCGTTTAGCTCAATTGCTCGATCCAGGCAGCCCATTTTTGGAATTATCGCAATTGGCCGCTTATCAAGTATATCCTGATCCCGTTCCGGCAGCGGGTATCATCACCGGTTTGGGGAAAATAGCAGGCCAAGAATGTTTGATTGCAATCAATGATGCCACGGTCAAAGGCGGCGCATATTATCCCTTAACAGTCAAAAAGCATCTGCGGGCGCAAGAAATTGCGCAAGAAAATCATTTACCTTGTATCTATATCGTAGATTCAGGCGGCGCTTTTCTACCCTTACAAGATCAGGTATTCCCAGATCGCGATCATTTTGGACGTATTTTCTACAACCAAGCTCGTCTGTCTGCACAAAACATTCCGCAAATTGCCGTGGTCATGGGTTCTTGCACGGCAGGTGGCGCGTATGTCCCAGCCATGGCCGACGTATCCATCATGGTCGGCAAGCAATCCACTATTTTCTTAGGCGGCCCTCCTCTCGTCAAAGCAGCCACCGGCGAAATCATTTCCGCTGAAGAATTGGGTGGCGCCGACATCCATTGTCGTCAATCTGGGGTTGCGGATTATTATGCAGACAATGATTTGCATGCATTGGCCCTCGCCAGAGGTGCCGTCAAAGCACTCAATCGACAAAAACCCTTCACGGTACAGCGAATTGCAAGTCGAGAACCCTTATACGATCCACAAGAATTATATGGCATCATCCCAACCGATCCGCGCAAACCTTTTGACTGCCGCGATGTCATTGCACGGCTGGTAGATGGTTCTGAATTTGATGAGTTCAAAGCGCTATATGGCAGCACCTTAGTATGCGGCTTTGCTCACCTCTATGGGTACCCCATCGGTATCATAGCCAACAATGGCATTCTCTTTGGAGAGTCTGCACTCAAAGGCACTCAATTCATTCAACTGTGTGCAAAACGCGGCATTCCGTTGGTATTCCTCCAAAACATCACGGGTTTTATGGTTGGTAGTAAATACGAAGCAGCCGGCATTGCCAAGCATGGCGCAAAAATGGTCACCGCCGTCGCCTGTGCTGCCGTACCCAAATTTACCATCATCATTGGTGGCAGTTTTGGCGCAGGCAATTATGCTATGTGTGGCCGAGCTTATGGTCCCCGATTGTTATGGTCATGGCCTAATGCGCGTATTTCCGTCATGGGCGGAGAGCAAGCAGCCTCTGTCATGGCCGAAATCAATCGTGAAAAATATCTCAAGCAAAACAAATCTTGGTCGGCTGAAGAAGAAGCAGCGTTCAAAGCCCCTTTACGCGAACAATTTGAAACGCAGGGATCGCCTTATTATGCCAGTGCTCGTTTGTGGGACGATGGAGTCATCGCACCTGAGGACACGCGTAGAATTTTAGGCCTGAGTTTGTCAGCCAGTCTCAATGCTCCTATCCCAGCGACTGAATTTGGTATTTTTAGGATGTAATCATGCGTAAATTACTGACGGAACAGAATGAACAGGTATTCCTCATCACGTTTAATAACAGTGAAAAACACAATGCATTTGATGATGAGCTCTTAGTGGAATTAGACCACGCTTTGGATCACGCACTCCAACAACCCGATATTCGTATCATTGTAATCCAAGCCAATGGCAAACATTTTTCTGCTGGTGCAGATTTGGCTTGGATGCAACGCATGGCCAATATGGATGAAAGCGACAACCAAGCAGACGCCTTAAAATTTGCCAAAACATTGCATAAACTCTATCAAAGCCCCAAACCTACGATTGCATTGGTTCATGGTGCAACCTTTGGCGGCGGAATTGGTCTCATTGCAGCCTGCGATATAGTGTTTGCGACAGAACAAGCCAAATTCTGTTTTTCTGAAGTAAATCTAGGTCTCATTCCAGCAGTCATCAGCCCCTATGTTATCCAAGCGATTGGCGCACGTATGGCCAAAGCTTTGTTCCTAAGCGCAGAAATATTTTATGCGCCACAAGCGCACTCCATGCAGCTCATTCATCACATTGTACCCGAGGCCGAATTACGCACGATAGGGTTCGCGCAGGCCAAAATCTTGAGTCAAAAGCCGGAGCAAGCCCTCTGCCAAGCCAAAGCACTGGTGCAATATGTGCAAGCTCATCCTATTGATTCAGATATCATCCAGCACACCGCTGAATGGATTGCAAAAATTCGCGTATCCAAAGAAGCACAAAATGCATTACACTTATTTTTAAACCGTTCGGCAGGATAAGCATGTTTCGCAAACTACTCATTATCAATCGCGGAGAAATTGCTTGTCGCATTATCCGCACCGCACGCACTATGGGCATTGCCACGGTCGCTGTTTATTCTGCTGCAGATGAACAGACCCTTCATGTCCGTGAAGCCGATGAAGCATTCTATTTAGGACCGGCACCGGCCATCGACAGTTATCTGAATATCGATGCCATTTTAAAAATTGCGCAGGAGTGTAAAGCAGAAGCCATCCATCCAGGCTATGGGTTTTTATCTGAAAACCCAGCTTTTGCACAAGCTTGTGCGACCGCTGGGATTGTTTTTATTGGGCCCTCTGTCCAAGCCCTAGAAATTATGGGCTCCAAACAACTTGCCAAGCAACATTTGGCCCAAACAGCGATCCCACTCATTCCGGGTTATCATGGGACAGAACAATCTGACCAACATTTGCTTGCAGAAGCCCAAAAAATTGGCTTTCCTCTCCTGATCAAAGCTGCGAATGGCGGAGGCGGCAAAGGTATGCGTACAGTCTATAGCCACACAGAATTCCTTACTGAATTGACCGCAGCACGGCGTGAATCATCAGCTTATTTTGCCGATGATACGATTATCTTGGAAAAACTCATTCAAAACCCGCGCCATATTGAAATTCAAATTATGGCCGATAATTTTGGCCAAACTGTGCATGTATTTGAACGCGATTGTTCGATCCAACGTCGTCATCAAAAAGTGATAGAAGAAGCGCCTGCTGCACAGCTTGCACCAGAACTGCGACAACAAATGACCGATGCTGCGATTGCCGTTGCCAAAGCAATCCAATACCGCGGTGCAGGCACAGTGGAATGCCTGGTTGAAAACAATCAACATTTTTATTTCATGGAAATGAATACCCGACTACAAGTAGAGCACCCTGTTTCTGAGATGATCTCTGGTCTCGACCTGGTCGCCTGGCAAATTAAAATAGCCGCCAACGAACCCCTCCCCTGCTCGCAAGCAGACATTCCTATGCGGGGACATGCTATCGAATGTCGTTTATATGCGGAAGATCCCGCTCACGAATTCCTACCGTCTACTGGACAAATCCGCTTTTTAAGAACACCCAACAAGGCCAATCTGCGCATCGATACAGGCATAGAAGAACATTCCATTATTTCCATTTACTACGATCCCATGATTGCAAAAATCATTGCATGGGGTACAGACCGTAACGATGCGATACAACGGCTCATTGGAGCCTTACGGCATTATCATGTAGGCGGCGTCAAAACCAATCGGAGTTTTTTATTAGGAATTTTACAAAACCCGCAATTCGCAGCGAATACCTATACCACACATTTTTTGCAGGATAACCCAATTACCATACCTCAGGCTGACATATTCTGGGCCTTATCCGCCGCCAGCGCCATTGACTACGCAGCTTTGACCCACAATTTGGATCCGATATATCAGGCAAATTTTGGCTGGCAAATGCATAGTCCCAGTGCCTGGCATTGGTATTATCGCTACCAAACACAAAGTTTTACGCTCCTGATCACGCCACTTAGTTTGCAGCAATTGCGTATCACATTCCCAGATCAAACGGCTCCTACCTGTGAATTCACCATCCTATGCACCCAAGATAAGGTGAGCTTAGATAATGGCCGCGAACAACGTCATTATTACTATGACGAATTGGGTGATCACCTCACAGTCTATCTGGAAGAGGAACCTATAGAACTACAACGCGTCACCTCGCATCAGAGTCAATCCACGCTCAATCATAGGCCAGAATTGACAGCACCGATGCCAGGAACCGTGGTGGCGGTATTAAAGCAATTAGGGGAATCCGTAGAATCCGGAGAAGCATTGATTGTGTTAGAAGCCATGAAAATGGAGCATACCATTCACGCTCCGCATGCTGGCACGGTGCAAGAAATATTTTATCCAGTGGGTGCCCAAGTTCAAGAAGGCGCAACGCTCGCAGCTTTGGAGCCGTTATGAGCCAAACGGATGTGATTTTATTGGAAGTTGGTCCCCGTGACGGTCTGCAAAATGAAACAAATTTTGTTCCAACCAAGCATAAAATAGAGTTTATCAATCTCTTAAGCCAAACCGGTTTGCAACATATTGAAGCCACCAGCTTTGTATCGCCCAAAGCCATTCCACAACTTGCTGACAGTGAATTGGTATTTCGCGATATCCAAAAACCACCGCATATTCATTTTTCCGCACTCATTCCCAATGAAAACCGCATGCAACAAGCTCTGCAAGCTGGCGTAAAAGAAATTGCCATTTTTACTGCCGCCAGTGAGTCGTTCAATCAACGCAATATTCAGTGCTCGATTCAAGAAAGCATTGCGCGGTTTGAACCTGTCATGCATTTGGCGAAAACTCACCATATATGGGTCCGCGCCTATATTTCTTGTGCTTTGGGCTGTCCCTATGAGGGAGAAATTTCACCCAAGCAAGTGCTGGCCGTGGCACAACAATTACTCCGACTTGGAGTCGATGAAATTGATTTGGGAGATACGATTGGCGTTGGTACCCCCAAACAAACCCAACGCTTAATTGATACCCTCAAACAAGACATTCCCATCCAAAATTTGGCCATGCATTTTCATGATACCTATGGACAAGCCGTTGCTAATATTCATCAAGCACTCCAAGCCGGGATCCGCCGTTTTGATTCTGCCGTTGCTGGTTTGGGAGGCTGTCCTTATGCTCGCGGCGCCAGCGGCAATGTCGCAACAGAAGACGTGCTCTATTTGATGCATGGTTTGGGCTTGCAAACAGGCGCAGATATTTTCAAAGTGGTGGCTGCGGGTGATATGATTTGCAAAATATTAGGTCGCAAAAACCAATCCAAAGTCGCCAATGCTTTATTGGCAAATCAATAAATCGCGACTGCCCCTGGAATCTTAGAAAGCCGAGCCGTGACCGTTAGGGAGCGGAAATTTAATCAGAGTTCTGCACTCTAACGGTCACAGCTTAGCACATTATCAACTCACGCATTCTTTTTAGCACGTTTTTCTGTACGTTTCTCAGCAGCTGTTTTTGCGGGCTTTTTCTTAATATCTTTCTTTTTATCCTGACTCTTACTCATAGTTCACTCCTAGTATTGTTAGACAGCTAATTTTAGCAGAATTAATGAGATATTGCAGATTGTAGTCATTAATCAAAAACGGTATACTTCGAGGTGATAAAATTTACGGGATTTCTGCATGTCAATTCATCATTCAAAAGCACTTGTGAGTGATGACTTTGAAGCGATGAATCGCTTGATCGTCGAAAAAATACAGGGCAACCATGATCTCATTGATAATCTAGCCAATCATATTATTCAGAGTGGCGGTAAGCGCCTACGGCCTTTATTGGTATTACTCGCTAGCCAGGCCTGCCATTACCCAGGTAAACAGCATATTCTCTTAGCAGCGATGATCGAGTTCTTCCATACAGCAACACTCCTGCATGATGATGTGGTAGATGAATCAACATTACGCCGCGGTCAGCAAACTGCTCACGGCATCTGGGGTTCAAAAGCCAGTATTTTGGTAGGCGATTATTTATTTACGTTGTATATGCAATTAATGATTGCCATCGGCAATATGTCCATTATGACTCTGCTCACAGATATCTCCCATCAAATCGCGCGCGGAGAAATCATGCAATTGTCGCATCAGCATAATGACAAATTGAGTATCGACGAGTATTTTGCAGTCATTCACGCAAAAACATCGTTACTTTTTGCCGCATCGACGGCCAGTGGTGCCATGCTTGCCAAAGCAGACGATACAATAGTGAAAGGTTTATATGCTTATGGTTTACATCTTGGAAATGCATTTCAATTGATTGACGATGCATTGGATTATTGCTCAGATGCTAAAACCATTGGGAAAAATATTGGTGATGATTTGGCAGGCGGAAAAGTCACCCTCCCCCTATTGTATGCATTACAAAAGAGCACCCCAGAACAACAACAAAAAATTCGCCTCAGCATCACGCAAGGCGGGCGCGAAAATCTCCCGCAAATTCTTGAAGCCCTGGCCGCTACCGACGCCATTACCTTTACAAAAGACAGAGCGCGAGAAGAAGTGGATCAAGCTATATCAGCACTAGCAGTGTTACCTGCATCCGCTTATAAAGACGCTCTGGCAGGCATTGCCCATTATGCGATTGAACGCGAACATTAAGCATTTGTTGGCAAGAAAATCTCGTGCATACATTCAGGTTTCTATTTTTTTGTATCAAGGAACATTGCTATTCAGTTCACGAAGTCGCTTACTTAGTACCCTAAAATTAGGGCACCGAATCAATGAACTGAGGCACTGCCGAAGTGGGAATTTATAAACCAGCCAAATTTCGTGGCAAGTAACGATGGCGAAATCCTTAGAAAGCCTTGGCGCTCCGCAGCCCCATCATAAACTCAACCTATATCACACCAATGAGATATGGCATCATCAGATTGCCAAATAATCATGTATTAATCATATTGATTTTCTTTCCTGATTCTTGTTACTGTTAAAGAGGGTACATTATTAAGAGACTCCTTCCGAAATATCAAGGACAGCCTGGTAAAAATCAAGGTTATTATCCTAGCTACACAGCCACAAAGAGAGTGAATTATATCAAAGTCAAAGCGATTATTGGAAATTAGTGGGTACCGTCGAATCTATCCTGACTTTTCAAAATTTTATAAAGCATTGTATCGATACCCAGCAAAGTAAAATAACAAATATTGATGAATTGTTGAAAAAATTTAAATCATTACAAATCGAAACACCCATCAGCGTCGAACTACAACAGAAGAAAGTGTTACTTGGAAAAAACTTTGTTAATACGCTATTTTTAAATAATCATCTAAAAGTACTTTTGGCAAAAACCACCGCTGCTGAAAAAAGCTTCAATTACTGGAACATTCTAACCAAAACAACCACACTTTCTGACAATATTGACAAGGTATCCTGGTCCTATTTTACTATTAATGTGAATACACTGAACCAGTTATTATAGAGGGATTACGTCGATTTTATATCATCCTGCCTCTGGGTATTTTAGGTTATTTTATGTTTCATTTGTTGAAAGAACAATGGAGCACTCCAGCATTAAATGTTCTTCTTAACACAGAAATTACGCTATATAACTTTGCCTTACTTTGGCTAATCTGGCCTGTTTTCAAAGTCAGCTTTTTTAACTCAACAATGGGTAGCAAGCTCCGAAGGATATCTAAAGCATTACTATTTTTATCTGTTTCAACTTTGATTAGCACCGGATGGGCTGGCTACCAACATGCCGCGCTGCTTTTTATACCTAATATCTTCATTACAATCATAATGGTCACTATCTTCTTAGATGTAAATCGGTTTCTCAAAGTCCTTTATACCTCTTTATCTAGTACAACTCATCAATGGCATATCAAACTGTGTCATTTTCTTAAAATAGATCCGTGTGAAAAAATATGGGAATTGCTTTTTTTGCGCGCTATTTTACTCTTTATAGTAAAGAAAAATAAAAAGAAGCACTGTAACCCATTTATAACTTAGCGAAACATCTTTCACTGAAATCCAAATTTATAAATCGATAGTAAATAATATTACGAAACACTGCCGATAACAATACATCCATCCAAGCGCTTGCCAGATAATTCACTCATAAACATTAAATACAGCACATCATGAGCATTGCCTTCTAGGTAATTTAAAAACCACCAAAAGCGATCAATATATATACAAAAAAAGACCGATAGTGTATAATATATATACAATAACCACATATATGGGCCATATGAAAGACCGTCGTCAGATGATTGCTGCTTTGCCACAACTCACCGTGATTGGTTTAGGTCCAGGTGGCCTGAGTGCCACTATTGAAGCCGCTAAGCTAGGCTTACGCGTTGTTGCCTTTACAAAAAAACAAGATTATGTCCGAGGTCAACGCTTCAAGCTAGCGCCTAATACCCTGGGATTTCTAGATAGCCTTGAAAATACTTCGGATCCACTTGATGCCTCTTTTTTTGATAAAATGGTTGAAGACAACTCCATCCAAGTCAAAGATTTAGAACAATTTTTACGGAGAAAACTGGAGGATTTTCGGGATTTAGTCACCATTATTGAGCTGGATGATACCAATCCGATTACAGCTATTCAGCATGATTCCAGCCAAAACGCAAATTACCTGAGCTTAGCGGATGGAACCAGGCATTATTTTACGCATCTTATTGGTTCAGAAGGCGCAAAACGAACCGTGGCTAATCTGGTAAAAACGGGGGCTTTGCTCCAACAATTAGATTTTAGGCCTAGCCAACGCTATGCAAAGGCTAAGGATAAAGTGAAAGCCTGTGCGTTTACGATGCATTTATCGGTCTGCACGCAGGCAGCATTCAAAGTTCAAGGTGGGTATTACGCGCCGATTGGAGATGCACGTCGGACACCCAATTATACTCAAGCTCATGGTCTACATGATGCTATTTTAGCTGGGATTGAGTTTGCACGGTGTATTCGTGCTGATAATACCTTCGATGTTGCACGATATGAAGCTTTGTTTGCAGAAATTGATGCTGCACTGCAATATAGCTGCGCTTATTTTGCACCGTTTTATACCGAAGATCCTCGGTCTAACTGCACCGATGCTTCAAGCATCGCTACAACCGACTGTGAAACAGATAGTTTTAGATCCGAATCACCTTTGCGCGTCGATGCTGGCAGTCCAGTGCAAGCAATAATAAGTCCTTAATGAGGAATCCTATTATTATGATGAGTAGGTTGGGCCTTGGCCCAACCTACTCTTATCAGTTAATTGAAACTCAATCCACTCAGACATTAAACAAGAAATGCATCACATCGCCATCTTGTACGACGTAGGCTTTGCCTTCTAAGCGCAGTTTTCCTGCTTCTTTGGCACCTTGTTCGCCTTTATGCGCCACAAAATCTGAGTAGGCAACCACTTCAGCACGGATAAATCCTTTTTCAAAATCCGTGTGGATAACACCAGCTGCTTGCGGAGCAGTAGCGCCATTAGGGATGGTCCAAGCACGGACCTCTTTGAAGCCCGCTGTAAAATAAGTTTGTAAGCCTAATAATTCATAGCCAGCACGAATTACGCGATGCAATCCTGGTTCAGCCAATCCCAAATCAGCCATAAACTCAGCGCGATCATCCGCATCTAATTCAACCAGCTCAGCTTCCGTTGCAGCACACAATGCAACCACTTTGGCATTTTCTTGTGCCGCCAAGGCCACGACTTTGTCTAACAGAGGATTGTTGGTATATCCATCATCGTTCACATTAGCGATGTATAAAACCGGTTTTGCAGTCAATAAAAACAAACGTTTAACGATCGCGCGTTCCTCTGTATCCAACTCTAAGGTACGTACAGGCAAACCTTGATCCAGTTGCTGCTTCAGCTTTTGTAAAATTTGCACTTCAAATTGTGCTTCTTTATTGCCAGTTTTCCCCAGCTTATTCGCTTTGAACAGCGCTTTTTCGACCGCATCCATATCTGCCAAAGCCAGCTCAGTATTAATGATTTCGATATCATGCAGCGGATCAACACGTCCGGCGACATGTACCACATCTTGATGTTCAAAACAGCGCACCACATGCGCAATCGCATCGGTTTCTCGGATATTGGCTAAAAATTTATTGCCAAGTCCCTCGCCACTCGCTGCGCCTTTTACTAATCCAGCAATATCCACGAATTGCATCACTGCTGGTAACGTCCGTTGCGGATTCACAATGGCTTCTAAGGCTTGTAAGCGCGGATCAGGCACAGAGACAGTGCCGACATTGGGTTCTATCGTACAAAAAGGATAATTAGCCGCTTCAATTCCAGCTTGCGTCAACGCATTAAATAAAGTGGATTTCCCCACATTTGGCAAACCAACAATGCCACATTGAAACCCCATATTATCCTCCTGTATGTAAACGATTCATCGCAACTGCAAAATTCCCCGCCAAAATCAACGGTAACTCACCCAAAGCCCGTGCAATCGCAGACGAAATTTTTTCTCTATCTGCCACGGATGGTTTTGAAAGCACGTAATCTGAGACCAAATCTTTTTGTCCTGGATGACCAATCCCAATCCGCAAACGGTGAAAGTCATTAGAATGCAGTTGCGCAATCACATCGCGCAGACCATTATGACCACCATGCCCACCAGCAGTCTTCAAACGCAGATCGCCTGCAACCAAATCTAATTCGTCATGCACGATTAAAATTTCGTGCGGTAAAATATCATAAAATTGAGACAAAGCACGAACACTTGCGCCATTTAGATTCATAAAGGCCAAAGGCATCATGAGTAGACAATGCGCTGAATCCGCATCAAATCGCACCCACTCGCCACCCAGCTTTTTATCAGATTTGAACTGTAATTGTTTTGCTTGTGCCAGCTCTTCCACAAACCAAGCCCCAACATTATGTCGAGTCAAAGCATAAGCAGCACCGGGATTACGTAAACCGACTATCAGTTTGATCGTCATAACAGAATCGCTCGCAAGGAAGGCAGTACGTGGTTAATTTAATAATTTGTTCGGCTCATTCGAACCGTGATCGTGAGTGAATGGGACTGTTTCATTCACGAGATGTTCGATTTTCTAATAACCCTGGGTCACGCGGTTTATCCGCGGGCCCCAGAGATCCCTATACTGCGCTGTATGCCGCGGACAAACAGCGGCACGTAAGCACTAAGAGGAGAAAATCCAACATAGCGTTACACTTTCACTCCCTCACCGTCACGGCCCAGATAGAACAATACCGATTATTCTTCGTCTTTCTCTTCTGATGCTTCTTCAGACTCTTCAGAACCCTCTTCACCAGCTTCCTCGTCAGCGCTCTCTTCCAGAACATCAGATTCAGATGCTTCAGCGGCTAATTCTGCTTCCAAAGCTTCTGCAGCATGACTGAGATGCGCGTTTGCAATCGGTTGATCATGTTCATCTACAGCTGGAGTTGCTAATTCGACATTCTTAGGTAATTTCAAATCAGACAAATGAACTACGCCGTCTAATTCCAAATCACTCAAATCCACTTCAATAAATTCAGGCAAATATTGAGCTTGGCAACGCACTTCAACTTGTGACATCACGTGACTAACCACACCACCATCTTTATGACCAGGGCAAGTGTCCCCATTGATAAAATGCAATGGAATCATTTTCACCAACACATCTTTAGCCGATACACGTTGAAAATCCATGTGTAAAATAACAGGTTTGTAAGGGTGGCGTTGTAAATCTTTTAAAATAACCTGTTGGGCTTTGCCATCCACATGCAATTGAAATACTGTCGAGTAAATCGCTTCATTTTCTAAAGCTTTGTTCACTTTGTGTTGTGACAACGACAATAATTGTGGATCTTTTTCACTGCCATACACAATAGCCGGGACCATTTGCTCAAGACGACGTAGGCGGCGGCTCGCACCTTTCCCCTGCACGTCTCTTGTTTGCGCTTCTAGGGTAACTGTTGACATCATTTGCTCCAAATATTAGCGTGTAACCCTGCGACCGGGTTGACACATGAGCCGGCCAGTATACAATAAATCAAATACAACTTGAAGTCACAATTGAAATTTAATAGAATATACCACTTTGTTTATAGTAGTCGGAGAAAAATAGCATGCACGCGGTAATCAAAACTGGCGGTAAGCAATACCGAGTCAAAGAAGGTGATGTTCTGAAAATCGAACAACTCGCCTCCGTTGACATTGGGCATATCATTGATTTCAAAGAAATCTTAATGATTACCAAAGGTGACGCAACAACGATTGGCACACCTTTTATTGCCAAAGCTTCTGTAAAAGCAGAAGTCATGTCGCAAGGTCGACATAAAAAGATTAGAATTATCAAATTTCGTCGCCGTAAACACCATATGAAACGTATGGGACATCGACAAAATTACACAGAAATCAAAATCACTGCGATTGGCGGTTAGTTAAGAGGGCTAAGATAAATGGCAACTAAAAAAGCCGGGGGTAGTACCCGTAACGGTCGTGACTCGAATCCTAAGTATCTTGGAGTCAAACGCTCAGATGGGCAACTCGTACAAGCAGGTGAAATTCTTGTTCGTCAACGTGGCACCAAATTCCATGCCGGCAATGGTGTAGGTTTGGGTAGAGATCATACTTTGTATGCCTTGGCTACAGGACTTGTGAAATTCATGAACCGCGGCGCATTGAAGCGTAAATTCGTTGCAATCGTCCCAGCTACTGTTACTGAATGAAATTTGTTGATGAAGCCGTCATCAAAATCGAAGCCGGCAATGGTGGCAATGGCTGTTTAAGTTTTCGACGTGAGAAGTTTATTCCCTTCGGAGGCCCTGACGGCGGCGATGGCGGTGATGGCGGTTCAATTTATCTCGTTGGTAGTCTTGAATTAAATACGTTGATCGATTTTCGATATCAACGTCACTATAAAGCAAAAAATGGCCAAAGCGGTATGGGTGCTAACTGTACCGGAAAAAAAGGCGATGATTTGTTTATCGAAGTTCCAATGGGCACTATTGCGTATGATGTCGATACGGGAGAATGCCTGGCTGATATTCAGCAACCCGGCGTCCCTGTTCTGGTGGCGCAAGGTGGCTTTCATGGTTTGGGCAATACACGCTACAAAAGCAGCATTAATCGCGCGCCGCGCCAAACATCTCCGGGTTCTTTAGGAGACACACGTCAGCTACGTCTGGAACTACGCATTTTGGCAGATGTGGGATTGCTTGGCTTACCCAATGCTGGAAAATCCACTTTAATCCGCGCAGTCAGTTCAGCCAAACCCAAAGTTGCAGACTACCCTTTCACTACGTTACACCCTAATTTAGGCGTTGTGCGTGTGGATGCGTACAAAAGCTTTGTCATGGCAGATATTCCTGGGTTGATCGAAGGCGCTTCTGAAGGGGCTGGTTTGGGTCATCGTTTTCTAAAGCATCTCAGCCGAACCTGTGTACTATTGCATGTCTTGGATGTGGCGCCCTTAGATGAGACGGACCCTGTAGAATCTGCAGAAGTTATTTTACAAGAATTAGACGCTTATAACCCAGAGTTACTCAATAAACCTCGGTGGTTAGTCCTCAATAAAATTGATTTAATCCCTGAATCTGAACGCGAAACTCTAATTCAGCATATTGTGAAGAGTTTGGCCTGGACCGACCGCGTCTTCCCAATTTCTGCGATCAGTAGCATGGGTACTAAGCCTTTATGCTACGCATTAATGCAATTGATTGACGATATCAAGCAGTCTAAACCAGAACAGCCTCTTTCAATCTAAGGGAACTCCACAAAATTATGTCATTCCCGCGTAGGCGGGAATCCATTCACATATTGGCACAATACGTTATCAGAGTTCGCATCCGCTTACGCGGACTGATGACAAGTTTTATTATAGGTAACTCCCCAGGTTGTGGGTAAGTTTGTTTTCTATAGATTCAAACTGACTCAGCGTCATCCAGAGCGAAGCGAAGGATCTCCGGAATTAGGCACAAACCTAATCAATTAAAGATCCTTCGCTTCGCTCAGGATACATGACGTACCTGGGGAATGACATATAAACCGCCTCACGCCGAAATCATTGAACCAAATTGAATCACTTGGTATAATATGAAATCTTAAAAAAGGAGCTTTCACCGTGAAAAAATTGTTAATCAGTATTCTATCGATTTTTTTAATAAGCCCAGCTCATGCATTTGATTTAGAAGAAAAAATGTATTTGGCCGAGCATTATGCGAGCTACACAACGAGTTATGACGTCAGTACTGATGAAAAAAAATTGGGAACTCTGTATCGGCGTGTCTTAAGTCTGAATACCAAATACGATTACTGCAATCTCCAAAATAAACTCCTTGCTACTGCGGAATCACATTTCTTTACCTTTGGAGCGCATTTAGATATTTTTGATGATAACAAAGTACTCTTAGGCACCGTCGAAGAAAAAGTCTTCTCTTGGTTTCCAAGTTTTGAGATTTTTTCACCAGATGGCGTACGCTTGGCCAGCGCTACCATGAATTTCTGGGGCACAACCTTTACCCTTTATGATGGTCGTAGCACACGAGTTTTGGCAGAAATGTCTCGTGACTTCTTTAGATTGCGAAATTATTGGACAATAAGCATCAAAGATAAGGCGCGTATCACAGAAAGACAAATTGATTCCAGATTATTACTGACAGTATTGGCAGTTCAAGGCGATATCGAGTATTTAGAACAATATCGACGCCGCGAAAGAGAGCGCCAAGCAAGACCATTCAACCCTTATCCAACGCCTCAGGCTTCAGCCAGACGTTTGTCTGCGACACAGGACGACGTAAAAAACATGCGCAACAAATATTCCGATTTTCTAAAAAAGGAAAAGGAACTGAATGATGCGCTATTACCCGATGCGAAACAGTTGGATTCTTTGGCAAAGCAATTAGATACAGACTTTCAACAACAGTATGCGGGTATGGAGTTGAGTTCAAATGAACGAATCGAACGCTTCGTTGATCATTGTATCGATATAGCCGAAGCATCTGGAACCACGCCTGACACTCAGAAAGCGATTCTACATTTATTAAATAAAAGATTTTCAGAACAGTCTGCAAAGTAGATAAGTTGGGCCTTTTGGCCCAACACATTTTATAGCCCTACGTCACGCTGTTATTTCGCTTGCGCGGGCGCAACTCAGTTCTTTAAATGCCCTTAATTAATTAGAGGGAATTTCACTGCTAGGAGACGTTTCAGTAGTCGTAGTCGTATTTTCATCAACAGCAGGGGCTGTCGTAGTCGTATTTTCATCAACAGCAGGGGCTTGATAATCATCAGCAACAGCTGGAGCAGTCATCATCTCATTATCCGCACGATCACCAAGTGGTGCTGTTGGCGATGCCGCTTCTGATGCTTTATTCTCTTCTGCAGCTGCTGCCGCTGCTGCAGGGGCTTCAGAAGTTTTTGTAGGTTTAGGCATGTTGTTGCTACCACCACACGCACTCAAAAACACGGTCATAACACCCGTCAAAGCAAACATAGTTGAACGTTTCATACTCATCTCCGTTATTGTTTTTATTCGATTAGCACCGTATATTTACTCGGCTAGATCGCCAAATAATTTATTTTTCATTCTAACAAAAAAAAATCTAACAAGCTAGCAACGTAATTACAGCCCTTAACAGCACTAAATACGTTGTTTTATCTAGTATAATCTTTTAAAATAGTCATCTTATCCTGCCTGACTTCAATAGTCTTAATTTCATGACAAAACCATCTAATCCTGAGGCAATGATCCGTATTCGTGGCGCTAGAACCCACAATTTGAAATCGGTCAATGTCGATATCCCCCGCTCACAACTCACTGTCATCACGGGTTTGTCGGGTTCTGGAAAAACGTCTTTGGCATTTGACACCCTCTACGCTGAAGGCCAGCGCCGTTACGTAGAATCATTATCTGCCTACGCGCGGCAATTTTTGTCCATGATGGACAAACCTGATGTGGATACCATTGAAGGCTTGTCACCCGCTATTTCCATTGAACAAAAAGCCACTTCGCACAACCCTCGCTCCACAGTTGGGACCATCACTGAAATCTACGATTATTTACGCCTATTGTTTGCGCGCGTTGGAGAACCACGATGTCCGGTGCATCATACTCATTTACAAGCCAAAACCATCAGTCAGATGGTTGATGAAGTCTTAGCCTTGCCCGAGGACAGCCGCGCGATGATCTTGGCGCCGATTGTGCGGGAACGAAAAGGCGAACATTTACAACTCCTCCAACAATTACAAGCCAAAGGCTACATTCGGGCCCGCATCAATGGCGAAATTTGCGAATTAGATGATCCCCCCACATTGGCTTTGCGCAAAAAACATTCCATTGATGTGGTGGTCGATCGGTTTAAAATTCGTCCGAATTTGGCCCAACGCTTAAGTGAATCCTTTGAAAACGCGCTTAATTTAGCGGACGGATTGGTCAGTGTTGCTTCATTAGACGACGCCTTTCCAGAGCAAGTTTTTTCCGCCAAATTTGCTTGCCCAGAATGTGGATACAGCTTAAGTGAATTGGAACCACGCTTATTTTCATTTAATAATCCAGCTGGAGCTTGCCCTGAATGTGATGGTTTGGGTATTGACCATTATTTTGATCCAGAGCGAGTCATCCACGATCCTGAGTTAAGTCTGGCGGAGGGCGCCATTCGAGGGTGGGACAAGCGCACCTTTTATTATTTTTCTATGTTAGAAGCCCTAGCCCAATATTATCAATTTTCTTTGGATGTCCCTTTTGCTACCTTACCCAGCCGTATCCAAAATATTATTTTATATGGTTCGGGTAAAGACGTGATCGAATTCGATTTTCAAGGGATGCGTTCCCGTACCGTCACGAAAAAACAAGTATTTGAAGGCGTCATCCCCAATATGGAGCGTCGCTATCGCGATTCAGATTCCAACCAAGTACGCGATGAATTGTCTACGTATCTATCGACCCAGCCTTGTTCACAATGTAATGGCGCACGCTTATGTGAAGCAGCGCGCAATGTATTCATTGCCAACCAAACACTGAGTGCTTTAACTGAGTTGTCTATTGATGAATGTCATCGGTTCTTTCAAACCCTGGACCTACCTGGAAATCGCGGCGAAATCGCGGGTAAAATCACCAAAGAAATCGTGGCACGCTTAGGATTCTTACTCGATGTAGGATTGGACTATTTATCTTTGTCACGCAGTGCTGAAACCTTATCGGGCGGCGAAGCCCAACGCATTCGCTTAGCCAGCCAAATTGGCTCTGGCTTGGTGGGTGTGATGTATATTCTGGATGAACCGTCTATTGGATTGCATCAACGTGACAATGAACGCTTATTAGGCACTTTATTGCATTTACGCGATTTAGGTAACACGGTGATTGTGGTAGAACATGACGAAGATGCGATTCGCAATGCCGATTTTGTCTTAGACATTGGCCCAGGCGCCGGCGTCCATGGGGGTAGCATTGTGGCCTCTGGTCGACCTGAGGATATTATAGCCAATCCGGCTTCTTTGACAGGGCGTTATCTTGCCGGCACAGAATCCATTCCCATTCCCAAAGAACGCGTGCCCACTCGCCCTGAACACAGTATTCGAATGCGCGGCGTGACTTGTCATAATCTGCAAAACGTAGACGTCACCATCCCGCTTAGTGTTATGACCTGCATCACCGGCGTATCTGGCTCTGGAAAATCCAGCTTGATTAATGACAGCCTCTATCCCAAAGCAGCGAATGCATTAAATCGCGCAAAATTACCGTCTGTCGCCACAGTAGAAGCCATCGAAGGTTTGGAACTCTGCACTGGCGTGATTTGTATTGACCAAAGCCCAATCGGTCGTACGCCGCGCTCTAATCCAGCTACGTATACAGGCGTTTTTACCCCTATTCGAGAATTATTCGCCAATACACCCGAATCCCGAGCACGCGGCTATACCCCTGGACGCTTTAGCTTTAATGTCAAAGGTGGACGTTGTGAAGCTTGCCAAGGTGACGGTTTGATCAAAGTCGAAATGCATTTTTTGCCAGATATTTATGTGGCTTGTGATGTCTGTCAGAGCAAACGTTACAACCGAGAAACCTTAGAAATTCATTACAAAGGCAAATCGATTCATGAAGTATTAAATATGACCGTGGAAGAAGCACGACAATTTTTCGACGCCGTCCCGGTCATTGCACGCAAATGCCAAACCATGATTGATGTTGGTTTGTCTTACATTCGTCTCGGACAAAGCGCCACTACGTTATCTGGCGGAGAAGCACAACGCATCAAATTAGCCAAAGAACTGTCCAAACGCGGTGCGGGCAGTACCTTATATATATTAGACGAGCCCACTACCGGATTACATTTTCAAGACATCAAACTCTTATTATCCGTCCTCACTCGCTTACGCGACCAAGGCAACACCATCCTCATCATCGAACACAATTTGGATGTGATCAAATGCGCAGATTGGATCATTGATCTCGGCCCCGAAGGCGGTCATCGCGGCGGAAAAATCCTAGTCACCGGCACGCCTGAAACGGTTGCAGAATGTGCCAATTCTTATACAGGGCAGTTTTTAAAGAAAATATTGGATAGATTACACTAACCACTCTCTATCGGGGCAAGGTCATATGCGTTACCGGATTTTAATCCAGCTCTTCATGAAAAAGTTTCACATCGCATAATTTAAGATTCGGTTGCCCTATTGAAATTATAGACGTTATCAAAAAACACCTCTATTATCACTAAGTCACATCTATTTTAAGAGACTTACTCAGGGAGAAAATATATAAAATCTTTAGTAGATTACCGTATGGCAGCTAAAGCGGCGGCTGGATTGATTTTAGTAGCTAGCACTGTATTTACTGCATCGATTGCTAACGCTGCCGTTTGCACGAACTATTGCAGTACAGCATTATGTTCCACATATACAACTAGTCTCAGCTGTACAATGGCAGCTGTTCTCGCCTCTGAACCTTCACCTGCACTAACAGCAACACCAACAGATACGTCCGCTACGAAATGCTTCTGGGATATTAGTAAAGAGGGAGCGTCTTGTCAAACAACTTCGTCAGCACAAACAATACCATGCTGCGCGCCCAAATAAGAGTGTTTTCTTGAGTCACTATCGACTTCATTTCTCTGACCTATTTGGATAAAATATTTTAAATACCGTCTATGAAGATGCCATGATCGCCGCCACGGCCATTGTGCATAATCTCACGGTTGTAACCCGAAACCTTCGAGACTTTAAACGGTTTGAAGTTCAGACTTTTAATCCTTTTGATTAGGCAATCACTGCTAAAACTCATCCGTGAAAGGTATATCTTCTTTAAGCGCTATCCCCAAGACAACCGAATCGACTCAATATAACTCACAGTCCCTTGTCCTTGCGCAGTCAGTAATCGCAACAATTGTGTCGCATTTTGAGACCCATTTTGCTCAGCTTTGAGTAACCAAGTTTTGGCTTCTTGAGCTGTGCAAGTCTTGTTCGCATTCGATAAGCAAAATTTGGCCAATTGATATTGCGCTTCGGGATAATTATCTTGCGCCAATTGTGCATAATATCTAGCGGATTTTTCCAAATCTTGCTTCACACTAGAGCCCGCTTTATAGAGACGCGCCAAAGCCAAGATCGCATTGGCTTGCCCTTGATCAGCTGCAGTCTGGTAATATTTAATGGCTTGATTGATCGAAGCATGTGGGATCAGTCCTTTCTCCGCCAACCAGCCCATCTGATACGCCGCATCAGCATCATTGTTAGAGATGGCCAAATTGAGCCAAGGAAGCGCTCTGTTGATGTTCTGCTCTAATACATAGATACTCCCCAATGAGGTCATCGCTTTAACCACATTCTTTTGCCCTGCTTGCTTATAGAGGTCTTTGGCTTTATCCAGATCAACGGCTTGATTTTTACCTTTTTCATAGATCAACGCCAAATCATATTGCGCAATCGGATCACCCATATCCGCTGCTTGTTGATACTCGCTGAAAGCGTGTTGATAATCATCGTTTTCTACTTCATCAATAAACCCATATGCAACTGCAGCTGGCGCATACTGAGCTTTGATTGTCGCATACCATTGTTTGGCCATGGCTTGATTGGGCGACGCTCCTATCCAACCAAATTGATAGAGCCTACCCAATAGATATTGTGCTTGACCTTGACTTTTACCTTGTTGCGCTGCAGCCGTGTACCAATTTAATGCTTGGGTATAATCCCTGGCGACACCTATGCCATTCTCATACAAATATCCTAATTTTAATTGAGCCGATTGAAAACCTCGCTTCGCAAATTGCTCGTACAAAGCGCGTGCTCGTTGTAATTCCGCAGACGTGCTATCGCGAGATAAATAATAATCAGCTAGGGTCAAACCCGCTTGGCTTAAGCCTGAATCTGCTGCTTTTTCTAAATAGGGCAAAAATTTCCCGCCTTCCTGCTTTTTCAAAACCGCAAGATTATAATCTGCAGCAGGAAAATGTTTGCTCGCTGCAAATTGCAAACAATCGACAGCTTTTTCAGTGTTTTTCCGCATACCCTTCCCTTCCGCGGCATACGTTCCCAAAATAAAGGCACTAATTGGATTGGTCACTGCTTGTTCATACCAATACACCGCCCGCTTCGCATCAGCACTGGTTGCAATCCCGCGGTCATACATCATTCCTAATAAAAACGCAGCATCGGAAGAATTATCGGCCGCAGCACGCTGTGCATCAGAAAAAGCTTCTGCTTGTTTCGTCTCATCCGCATCACTCGCATTGTAAAATGCCAATGGCAATTTGGCTTCTTCAACGCCAAAATCAACAGCGCCTTGAAATAAACGCTTGATCTGTTTATGTCGAATTTGCAAGGCTTCAACCGACGGATCTTTTAAGGGTTGACGTACCATAATTTCTGCCAAACGATATTGAGCTGGCCCATAATAACTGGTAGCAGCTAGCTGATAAAGCTCGAAGGCTTGTTCCTTGTCAGCAGGCACCACTTGACGTCCATTTTGATCTTGATACCCATATTCGTAGATACGTGCTAAAGCATATTGTGCGTAATAATTACCTTTAAACGCGGCATCGGTTAACCACTCCATCCCTATTTTATAATCTGGCGCCACGCCTTTGCCCTGTAAATAAATCAAACCCAAATGGTATTCCGCTGGCAAGTCATTTTGGGCTGCTGCTAATTGATAAAATTTAAGTGCTTCTTCTATAGATTGGGTCACACCGACGCCTTGTTGGTACATCAAGGCCACATCAAATTGCGCAGTGCTGTCTCCTATCATTGCCTGGCTCAATAAGCGTTTAAACTGCTGTGAGTAATCACCAGGGTGTTTGGGTGTCATCTGATTTAAATAATCATAGCCATCACGTTGGGCAATATTAGCAGGGTCTTCTTTGGCAGTATCACTGCGCTGAACTGTTGGTACCGCGTAATGAGGAAACATCAATTTCCCAGTTGGCTTCGAGCTGGCTTCTTGCGTCGTCATCATGGCATCATAGTACTGACTAATCGGCACATCATTAGGCGAAATCATCTGAAAATCCACTTGATAAATATCTTGACGCTTGACGAGATGCAATTGCGGAGGCTGATTATAAATATTGTCTCGCAAAGCATTTTTATCCTGCCAAACGCTATAAATACCAGGTAACTGATATTCCGTAGCCTCCATGCGCGAGACCTTGCCTCGACTCAACCATTCTGCCATCTGTTTCTGCTGTTGAACTTTTACTTGCGCCAAATCTTGCTGCTGCGCTTTATGCTCCCATTCTGTTGCCAAAGTCTCATTGACCGGAACCCCTTCCCCTTTTTTATACATAGCAGCTACCGCTTGCTGTGCAGTAGAAGACCCTGCTGCTGCAGCTTTTTGCATCCAAGAGAAGCCTTTACTCAGGGAGTGATTCACATTTTTAGGATCTAAATATAATTCAGCTAAGGCAATTTGTGCGGGAACATAATTCAGTTTAGCGGCTTTCTCAAACCAATTTTTTGCTTCGCGTTGCGCATCTTGTTGCAACTTCAAACGACCCATTTGGTAATAAGCTGGAACATATTCCTGATTAATGGCGTCTTCCATCAATTGCGTAGCCATATCTTGATTTTTGGCGACCAAATCAGCTTTGCGACACAAATCAGCCATCATCATTTCGGCCTCAGGATCGCGCGCTTCGACAGCTTTGTTTAACCAATTTAACCCTATTTTTCGATTAGAAATTTGCTTTTCTTTGAGAAAATCTGCCGCCAAACTTTGTTGCGCAATGCTATTATCTCCTTTCGCAGCCGCCATATAAAAGTCACGCGCCGAATCTGCACTTTTGGTGGTACCCACGCCATACAAATAAGCCGCGGCACAATACATTTGAGCCGAAAGATTACCGGCTTTGGCGGCTTTTTTAAACCAGACCAAAGCTTGTTCTGGATTCTTGTTTTGAAATAATTCAATTTTGGCCAATAATAATTGAGCCGATACCGAGCCTTTTTCAGCCGCATTTTTAAAAGCTTGGTTGGCTAAAGTATTCGACTTTAAAATACCATAACCATACAAATACATGCGCCCCATATAATACTCTTCAAGCGCAGTACGATTAGATTTGTCTTTCAACAAAGCAGCAGCCCGCGCAAAATCCCCTTGATAATACGCTTCTAATCCCGTCATAGCACAAACATTTGTCGTAAACGCTACACCACAAACCCATGAAAGCACTGTTTTCATCAACAGCTCCTTATTATCGAGGGATAATGCCATATCGCACTACCTGCCCTACTGCAGATCCCCTATTTGCGCTTTCTACTATCCAAAAATTACCCCGATTGTTCATACCAAACTTTACTCGCACATATTCACAAACTTTCAAACTATCCTGACAATTCACTATTTTACCGTATTTGGATTTCTCAGAATTCACACTACAGATATATCGTAGCTCTTTTTGGTTGGTCGCTAAAACTGCCCATTGTTGCGGTAAAATCATATGATTCAAATAGGTGCTGCGAGTACTGTCATCGCGCAAAATTTGATTCAAATAAATAGGCTGTTTGGTCCGATTATATAAAAAATATAACGCTTGCCCACCTTCTTCTTGCCCTAATTCATTCGGATCAGCAACATGATTCAAGCGCACAATATTCCAAGTATAATCATGCCCCGCATCACGACATCCTAAAGGGGATTTGGCAGGATCAGAGTATTGCCCTTCCAAATCCTCCGCACTAGATCGCGCCCAAACCGAGTTCATTAGCATCAATACCAAGACCAATCCCAACACAGATTTTACATACCGCATCACCATGCTGCTCTCCTAACATAAAAAGTAGAAGGCGCGCTGACTGGACGCACCACGACTTTAGTGCCCATATGTTGATTGGCAGCATCCGACGTTTCGACAAAATTTTGGTTCAACCATTTGGCATCCTCTGTAAACATCCGTATACAGCCATGCGAAGCTCGAAACGCGGGCATATCATCGGCCCCATGTAATGCAAATCCTTTATGAAAATACATGCAATACGGCATCTTTGCACCCCCCCGACCAATAGGGAAAATATCTGATTTACAATTGGAGTCTTCCTTAGAAAACACCCGGTACACTCCCGTTAATGTTCGACAAGAATTCGCACTATCCGAACATTTATCCCGTCCAGATGCAATCGGGCCCCATTTTAGAAGTTGTCCTTCTTCATTGTAGGCTGCCCAAGCCAATTTGTCTTGGTCCACGATAATTTGCCGCTCGGTATCTATTATCTTATGCGGGAAAGGAGCCAAATCCAAGACTGTTGCCGTAGATAAAGATTTGGGAATTACCAAAATTTGACCGACTGTCAATCTATTGTACGTACGGTTAACACGTTGAACCAAATCTCGCTCTCTGAGATCGGAGAACATTTTTTCCCATGTCTCACCATGTTTAACTGTGACACATTTATAATCAGGATTGCTGCATAAAGCTGGCCCATAATATATCGGCTCCGACCCAGGCGTCGCAAAAGGAGATACCGCAACAGGTGCGGCTGATACCAAAGCAGGGTGACAAATCACCGTGACACTGACCCCCAAATACAAACCAAATTGCTGGCATAATCGGGTGAAAGATTTACTCATGACATCGATTCCTTAAGCAATAGAACATTACTGTCTTATAGTTTACTTCGGCAGATTATTAAAAAAGTTTAGAGCTCAAACCTACATAAAAAATCATCAAAACAATGTTGAGCACATTTTAATCACCCAAATATTGTGTTATAATTTGCTAACTTTAGCTTGCAGAAGACCCGCTATTCATCCAGATTGACAAAGAAATTACAGCCCATTATTTACCTTTTCAAACATTATTTTCCACCTTAATGACCATGAAAAACCAAGAAATAGAGCGAGTCAGTCCAGAGATTACTCTGCAAGATATCCAATTATCTAGACGTATGGAGCAATATTGCAAGCCTATATTTATTATCATGAAGAACCGCATATGCTTTTGAGAAAGATGGTGAGTCGACCGAGGGAACTTCCCCCCCGGCCGCTCTCAGAACCGGACGTGATACTCTCGCATCATCCGGCTCCCATTAAGTAAACGCACCTAACATACCTTCTCGCCAATGAACAAATAACTCAGGTTGCTCTTTGTGGATCCTTTCCATTAGTTTACCTGCTTTGGTTCGGCTATTCTTCAGCGACTTGTATTTCTTCTTTGCCCAAGACAGAAGCATGTTATTAACACCTCGCCAAACTCGATACATCGAAGAACGATTATATTTACCATAGTAATTTAACCATCCTTTTAGCATAGGATTAATTGAGTCGGCTAGCTCCTACCCAAGGTAGTATTGTTTCTCCAATTGCCTCTACGCAGCTTTTGAGTCATTGATTTTACTGCTTTCAATGATACAACGGGCGTAAATCCTATGAAGAAACTATTTCTTGACTTCACTTTGACCCGTCTTGCTTTGAAGGTAATCAGGTTCGTGCCTTAAGCATGAAAAAAAGCATAAATTTTTTGGGCTAGTTCTTCACTAATGCCCTTTACTTTCATAAGTTCATCGACCGGAGCTCTACGTAGTTCGCGCATCCCTCCAAAACGCTGGAGCAAGGCCTTACGCCGTTTAGGGCCAATGCCCTCAATCGACTCTAAAGTGCTACTCAAACTGGATTTGTCGCGTTTTTTACGGTGGGCCTGGATCGCAAATCGATGTGCTTCATCCCGGATAAATTGTAACAAATGCCGGATGGGAGAGCGCTCCTCTAGCACCACATCATTGCCCTGTTCTGTCGCAAAAATAAATGTTTCCCAGCCCGATTTGCGCGTACGACCTTTGGCTACGCCTAAAATGGTGATCTGATCTGTAAGCTCTAAAGCGGCCAATACCCGCTGAGCCACCCTCACTTGTCCCAATCCACCATCCACTATCAACAAATCTGGTAAATCTTGATCCTTATTTTGATATCTGCGCGTCAAAGCCTGTTCCATCGCAGCGTAATCATCATTGGCTGTCACGTCATGAATATTAAACCGTCGGTACGCACGCTTTACTGGCCCCTGTTCATCAAATACCACGCAAGAAGCCACTGTCGCGTCGCCTTGAAAATGACTGATATCAAAACACTCTATTTTGCGAATAATACTTGGGCGCTGCAACCACTGGGTCAATGCCTCCATACGCGCTTGCATAGTCGCTTGCGAGCTCGCATGTTTACTGATGGTCAATTGTAAATTTTGAGTGGCAAATTCAAGCCAGCGCTTTGCCAAGCCCCGTTGCGCAACCTTGATCTGACAAGCTTTACCACGTAAGTCAGTTAATGCCGCTTCCAAGCCTTCATTTTCTTGGATGACGCGATCCGTGATGACTGTTTTGGGAATTCGTTCCGGTGTCTCAAAATATATTTGGGCCAGAAATGCGCTAAACACTTGTTGCCATAACGCATCTTCATTCAGATCGGTGTCTAAACTCTCAACAGGCACCGAAGGGAAGTAATGATCAGTCGCCAGCACCTCTCCTTGTCTAATCTTAACCCATTGGACACACGCAAATCCAGGTTGTGCCTCTAACACAATGACATCGACATCCCCACTCGCTTGTACCATCGCTTGCTCTTCTTGCACAGTGCGCAAATGCTTGATTTGGTCACGCAATACAGCCGCTTCCTCATAAGCCAGATTTTCCACCGCCGTTTGCATCCTCAGACTCAAATCTTCCAAAATTTGTTGGCTCTTGCCCTGTAAAAATCGTTTCGCATCGACAATTGCCTGTTGATAATGCGTTGGGGAAATCAAATGCACACAAGGTGCCGTACAGCGTTTGATTTGATATTGCAAACAAGGACGGGAGCGCGCATTAAAATACATATCCGTGCAATTGCGGATCTTAAATAATTTATGGATCAAATGGAGTGTTTTGTGGACTGACGCGGTACTGGGATAAGGGCCAAAATAATGGCTGACATTCGGTTTTTTTTTCCTTCTGACCAATGAAATACTCGGAAACAAGGGATGCTCAGAAATATAAATAAAAGGATAAGATTTATCATCGCGCAACAGAATATTGTATTTAGGCTGAAATAGTTTGATCCATGAATTTTCGAGAATCAATGCTTCGGTTTCTGAACGTGTCACCGTAACCGCTATCTGCTTAATTTGACTGATCAAAGCCCTATTTTTGCTGCTTTGCACGGAACGACTGAAATAAGAGGACACTCTTTTTTTCAAATTCAGCGCTTTACCGACATAGAGTACGCCCCCTTCTGCATCCAGCATTTTATACACACCGGGTTGGGTCGGTAACGTATGCAGAGATTGGCTGACATCAAAATTAAACTGTTGTCCGCTCATGCAAACATCGCTTTATTTTAGCAAAAAAAGAATGGTATCACAGTCTTCTTGCCATATTCCATAACAGAAGAAGGCAGTGTGCAACTCTCGTATTTGCAAATAACAGAGTTACACACAGAAGGCAGTTAGTGTGTCAACTATTCACTGATCGTCAGATTACACACACAATGACCAACTAGCCCCTTTGCCTCCCCTCCAACTTTTTTACATACTGCCGAAGTAGTCGCCTTAACATCAACATACGTTCCCTTATCCCCTAAATAGACACTTATCCCCTTTGCACGATGCTCGCAATTCACTCTCTCGCAATCTATATCATTACTACAACCCACTGCACCGGCAACTGAAGAAAGTCCCAAGGCTAGAACTGCAACGATTAAATATTTAGACTTCATAGCAAACCTCCTTTTATATTTATGAAAATCTCACTGCGATCATGCAGTGGCATTATTCAATATTAGTCGTATTCTCAAAATACACAAGATCAAACACGTTGTCACATTCGTGACTCAGATTCTTCTGGAAAGCGCGGAAGGGGAACGGACAGGATAAAATTGAATGTGTTAGGTCTCTTCAGGTCGTTCAACCAAGCGATGTTTCATTGCCAGATAAGTCAACTCCACATCGTTTTTTACAGCTAATTTGTCAAATATCCGATAACGATAGCCGTTGATCGTTTTAGTGCTGAGAAATAAGCGTGTTGAAATATCTTGAACCGTTACACCCCGAGTAATCATTAGCATCACCTGCATTTCACGTTCAGACAAGGCATCAAAAGGAGAATCTTGGTGGGCTTGCAAACTGTCTATCGCCATTTTTTGCGCAATTTCCGCACTGAGATAACGCTCACCTTTATATACTTTACGAATGGCTGCGGAGAGATCTTGAGAACCTGACTCTTTGGTTAAATATCCCATGGCGCCTAATTGCAAAACTCGGCTGGGTAAACTTTCAGTGGTCAATGCCGTCACCGCAATGACCTTCACTTCTGGATGAGACTTCTGGAGACGACGCGTCACTTCCCAACCATCAATCCCTGGCATTTTCATATCTAATAGTACAACATCTGGTTTGTGCGACCGAATAAACTCCAACGCACGCTCACCATTTTCTGCTTCACCTACCACAGCAATATCTGGCAAATCATCTAATAACCGTCGAATACCCATTCTCACCAAAGCATGGTCATCTACAATGAGTACATTAATCAAACGATACTCCTGGAATTGCATCAATAAATACAAAATATGAAACCATATTAACAAGACTTTGCCTATTTTACAATCGGTATCATACGCATAGCATAACCCTTGAGTTCAACAAGCATGGATATGAATATTAGGACTGAGTGACTCAATAGAAAACAACGCTGGAAATTCTCCCAAACTTCTAGCTTGAGCGAGGATATCCGGCAAATTTGCTTGAGTCATCGCATATAATTGCGCGAAATCCTTAATCACAAAATAGGCGTTTTGCAGTCGGTCAATACGATACGGCGTGCGTAATGCAGCCAAAGGATCAAAGAAAATCCTCAACGGAATAGCGCTTTCAACACAGTACACTGTTTCTGTCACAGAAGATAAAATCCCGCCGCCATAAGCACGTAACCCTTGAGGCGTCTCAATCAAACCAAATTCGACTGTGAACCAAAATAAGCGCTGGAGCAAAGGCCAATCTGTTTCAGGAAGGGTTAAAACCAATTGCGCATAATTTTGCATAAAATCCGCATAAGTAGGCTCTACCAATAACGGACAATGCCCAAAAATTTCATGAAAAATATCAGGCTCTTTTACATAATTTAATTCTTCTTGGGTGCGGATAAAGGTGGCTGCAGGAAATCGGCGTGCTGCCAATAATTCAAAAAAAGCACGTGCAGAAATCAAGGCAGCAACTGGCGCTACTTCCCAGCCGGTCAAACTTGCTAAACGCTGATTGATTTCAGGCAATTGGGGAATACACTCTTCAGTGAGTTGCAGCGCATCTAATCCAGCCAGATGGTCATCCACCGCTCGTCCCACTATCAGCTTTTTTTGCCGCGAAAATAATTGCTGCCATACATTATTTTCAGCATCAGAATAATGAATAAACCCTTCGGAATCAGGCTGATGGGCAGTATACCGACTCTGGAATTCCATAACAAAAAATCTCAAAACGACAATATGACTTTTAGCATCTCATTTTATCGATATTTTGTCACGTTTTGCTCATACGTGATACTAAACCCGTTGCGAAGGCAAAGACGCCTTCAGTTCAGCAATACTAATGGTGGTTTCCCCACCATGGTTAAGACGCTGATGCGCAGACTTCCAGGCATGCCCGTAGACCACTTCATACGTTAATGGATATTTGTGCGTAAGCGTTTGCGTCAATGCCATAGACTCTTCAAATCTACGCCACGCATCTTTGCCCATCAGCCCAGATTTACGTTTTTCGTGGATGTTTTTGACCCCTTGGGCTTTGATACTACCCAGCATACTGGGTAATGAAGAATAATGAGCCACGATCACTTCCATATCAACTACGGGATCCGCAAACGCTTGCTTCAACAAACAATCTCCAACGTGATGCATATCATAAAATGTATTCACATGCGCATGGGCATCGACTTGCTGAAACGCTTGTCTCAATTCTTGAAAAGTATCGGGACCCAATGTAGAGAACAATAAGCAGCCATCCGGCCGTAGAATACGCTGCCACTCGCCAAGCACAGCAGGGAGTGAATGCGTCCAATGTAAAACCTGATTTGAAAAAATCAAATCAAATTGATCATTCGCAAAAGGCATTTTGTGCATATCAGCATTGATCATATGCCATGAATCATTAGGTTTTTGCTTGGTTTTAGCGATCGATAACATAGAATGTGCGATATCGAGGGCCACAATTTCTGCTTTGGGATAACGTTCAGCTAATTGCGTCAAAAACGTACCTGGGCCGCAGCCTATATCTAAAATAGTGCGCGGTGACATTTTTAAATAGTCTAATCGCTCAAATAAGCGTTGACCAATTTCCAATTGCACCTGGGCTTCGGCCTCATACTCGCCGGCATGCGCATTAAAGGATTGGCCAATTTCTAATATTGATTTCATAACCAAAACAATTAAAATGAAAGCCGGAGTTTACCACAAAATACTCAGTTCAACGAAAAATGGAATAAAATATGTTCACTCGCACCCCTGGATTGCGTTTAGCCGTTATATGCCGAATCTGTCGTCAGTACCATCGGGATCAATATGCTATTTGCCACGCATGCATTGCCCTGCTCGATCCGTTAGGACCTGCGTGCCGCTCCTGTGCTATCCCTCTTCCGCAAAAAACACCCTCCATCTGTGGTGCCTGCAGTGTCAAACCACCCGATCTAGATCGCGTTTACACCGCCTATCGCTTTACTGAGCCCCTAAGAACGTTGCTCCATGCATTCAAATATGAGGCAGCTTTATATTTGGCGTCTTTTCTGACCCAGCTGATGTTAGAAGCCAAAGACGAAGACGATGCTACAGAGTGCCTAATTCCTATCCCCTTGCATGGTACGCGTCTACAAAACAGAGGGTTTAATCAAGCCGCTATTCTAGCCCAGAACCTAAGCACCCTCATCCAAAAACCCTGTTTACTCCAAGGATGCACCAAAATTTTGCCAACCCTGGCCCAAGCAGGTTTAGATGCCAAACAACGGCGCACCAATCTTCTACATGCCTTTCAAGCCGGAGCGTTACCCTATCAACATATCACTTTAATTGATGATTTGTTTACAACTGGCGCCACTGCCAATGCAGTCGCAAAAACACTGAAACAAGCCGGAGTCCGCAGAGTGGATTTATGGTGTTGTGCGCGAGCATGTTGAGTTTAGGAACGGGCCAGAAATGACACCCATTTCTGCCCCGTTTCTATAGTTTTCTAATTCAGCTCACTGCTGTATTCGTCATTGCGCTTTCAGAAATGGAGCCTTAAGAGTACTTCACACCGATGATCTCGTATTCCACCGTGCCGCCAGGTGTATTCACCAGCACCGTATCATCTAGACTTTTTCCGATCAAAGCACGCCCAATCGGAGATTGATAAGATATTTTTCCTAATTTAATATTAGCCTCATCCTCACCCACAATTCGATAAGCGACTTCAGCGTCCGATTCAACATGCAATAACGTCACCGTAGCACCGAATACCACTTTATCATTATTTGGCAAGCGACTAGTATCCACAATTTGCGCATGCGCTAGCTTCGCTTCTAGCTCAATAATCCGTCCTTCCGCAAAACTTTGCTCTTCCCGTGCAGCATGATATTCTGCATTTTCTTTCAAATCGCCATGGGCGCGTGCCACGGCAATGGCTTCAATGATTCTGGGTCTTTCAATCGTTTTTAAACGGTGCAATTCTGCTTTTAGAGCGTCAGAGCCCTCAACCGTCATAGGATGTTTCATAGCTGAACCTCGCAAGTAAATCTTGTAATCGTGTGACAGTTTCTCTGTCTTCATATTTCATTGCCAAACAAGCTGCCTCAGCACCCGACAATGTTGTGGTATAACTTATATTGTATTGCAGCGCTGATCTCCGAATTTCAAACGAATCGGCGATGGCTTGCTTACCATCAGTAGTATTGACAATAAAATCAATCTCATGGTTCTTAATATAATCTACGATATGCGGTCTACCCTCTGCCACTTTAAATACGGGCTGGCAAGGAATACCTGCAGCCTTGATCACCGCGGCAGTCCCTCTGGTTGCAATAATTTCAAAACCTAATGCTATCAAACGCTTAGCAATTTCTCCGATCCGTGATTTATCGGTATCGCGTACGGATAAAAACGCACAACGTCGAGAGGGAATATCACAACCCGCGCCGCGTTGAGCTTTAGCATAAGCTTGCCCAAAACGCTTTGCAATACCCATGACTTCTCCTGTCGATTTCATTTCTGGACCTAAAATAGAATCAACACCAGAAAATTTGATAAACGGAAAAACGGGTAATTTGATAGAATAAAACCCAGGGGTTTGTTGAACTTTAAGCAAGCCTTGCTGTTTTAAAGATTGACCAATTTTGCACCGCGCCGCAATTTTTGCTAAAGGCAATCCAGTGGCTTTGGAAACAAACGGAACAGTTCTGGATGCGCGCGGATTAACCTCTAAGACGTAAATATCATCGCCTTGAATTGCAAACTGAACGTTCAACAAACCTATAACATGCAATGCCTGCGCCATTCTGGTTACTTGGTCTTTCAGATCTTCCTGCACCACTATAGACAAACTAAAGGGCGGCAACGTACAAGCAGAATCTCCAGAATGAATACCCGCTTGCTCTATATGCTCCATCACTGCGCCAATCAATACATCCTTGCCATCACAGACCGCATCAATATCTACTTCAATCGCATCTTCCAAAAACTTGTCCAACAACACCGGAGAGTCATGCGATACATGGACGGCTTTTTCCAAATAATGCCGTAAATCAGCTTCTTGATATACAATCTCCATCGCACGCCCACCGAGAACATAAGAGGGTCGGACCACCAATGGATAACCAATGCGATTGGCCAATTCAATCGCAGCTTGTTCGCTGCGAACAGTACCATTCGCGGGTTGGGTTAATCCCAGACGTGTCACCAATTGCTGAAATCTTTCTCGGTCCTCTGCTTCGTCAATGGCATCGGGCGAAGTTCCTAAAATGCTGACACCGTTTTCAGCCAAGTCTTGGGCCAATTTTAACGGCGTTTGTCCACCATAGTGGACAATCACACCCAATGGCTGCTCCTTCGCGTACACCTCTAAAATATCTTCCAAGGTTACTGGTTCAAAATACAAGCGATCAGTCGTATCCACATCGGTAGAAACCGTTTCAGGATTACAATTCACCATAATCGTTTCATAACCCGCTTCGCGTAATGCAAACGCAGCATGAACACAGCAGTAATCAAACTCAATGCCTTGACCAATCCGATTAGGACCACCGCCCAAAATCATTATTTTAGGGCGCGACCAAGACGGTTGTGCTTCGCAGACAGTCTGGTAACAAGAATAAAGATAGGCCGTGTTACTAGCAAATTCTGCAGCACAGGAATCAATCCGTTGATAGACGGGCCTGATATCCAGTGACCATCGATGTTGTCGAACGGCAGACTCTTCACAGTCTAACAATTGAGCCAAATAAATATCCGAAAAACCGCGCTGTTTTAACAAACGCAACAGAGGCGCATCTAAATCAGACAGTTTTTTCCCCACAATCTCTTGTTCAAATTCTACCAGTTCTCTAATTTGCGCTAAAAACCATGGATCCACGCGAGACTCTTCATGAATTTTTTCTAAAGTCAGACCCTGACGAAATGCGTCCGCGATATACCATAATCGATCAGGCGTTGGTTCTTGCAAATAACCCAGCATCACTGACTTTTCTTCATCCACTAATAGAGACTGCAAACCATAACGGTCGATTTCCAAACCCCGGATGGCTTTTTGCAAAGATTCTTGAAAATTAGCGCCGATCGCCATCACTTCACCGACCGACTTCATTTGCGTAGTCAATGTTTTAGGGGTTTGCGGAAATTTATCAAAATTAAACCGTGGCATTTTAGTGACCACATAATCTAAAGTCGGCTCAAAAGAAGCCGGGGTTTTACCCTCTGTGATATCATTTTTAAGTTCATCTAAGGTGTATCCCACTGCCAACAATGCTGCGATTTTGGCAATTGGAAACCCGGTTGCTTTCGAAGCCAACGCCGAGCTACGCGAAACACGGGGATTCATTTCAATTACCAATAGACGGCCATCGGCTGGATTTACTGCAAATTGAACATTAGACCCACCCGTATCGACGCCCACCGCACGCAACACTTTTATAGCAGCATCCCGCATCCGTTGATATTCTTTATCCGTTAAAGTTTGAGCAGGTGCTACAGTAATCGAATCCCCTGTATGCACCCCCATGGGGTCAAGATTCTCAATGCTACACACAATGATGCAATTATCATTCCGATCGCGCACCACTTCCATCTCATACTCTTTCCAGCCAAGAACTGATTCATCTATCAGTAACTCCCGAGTCGGAGAGAGGTCTAAGCCTCGTTGGCATATACTGTTAAATTCCTCTAAATTATACGCAATCCCCCCTCCGGAGCCCCCCATAGTAAAGGAAGGACGAATAATAGCAGGGAATCCCAAATGCTCTACAGCGAGCATTGCCTCATCCAAATTATGGGCAATCATCGACCGCGGCATCTCCAAGCCAATTTCTTGCATCAACAAACGAAATTTGTCTCGGTCTTCTGCTTTATCGATGGCTTCTTGACTAGCTCCAATCAATTGCACTTGGTACTCGTCCAATACACCATGACGAACCAAATCTAGCGCGCAATTCAAAGCGGTTTGCCCACCCATGGTGGGTAATAATGCGTCAGGTCGTTCTTTTTTGATGACAGCAGCTACTTCTGGCCACAATACTGGCTCGATATACGTGGCATCGGCTAATTCTGGATCCGTCATAATTGTGGCAGGATTAGAATTAATCAGAATAATACGGTAACCTTCTTTTTTTAAAGCGCGTACAGCTTGTGTACCAGAATAGTCAAATTCACATGCCTGTCCAATCACAATAGGACCCGCACCAAGAATTAAAATAGACTGAATGTCTGTACGTTTAGGCATGATAACCCGAATTTTTAAATTACGATTTGGTAACGCTCACCGCATACGCCATCCCGAGCATAAAGGATCTCCAACTATAAAAGCCATAAGCCAGCAGATCTCTCTTTACGATCGGGATGATTAGCGAGAAGCCTAAACTTTCTCTTCTTGGCGCCGCAAAAATGCGGGGATATCTAAATAATCCACATCAGGCAAAGTTTCTTGCGCAGGCGCATTTTTTGTAGGAGTTATCACTCCCGATTGCTTTCTGAGCACAGCAGGCCGTTCTAATTGCTGATAGTCAAAAGACCCATCGCCACGTCTACTTTCAGAAACAGAGGCAGATTTGTTCGATAAAACACCATTACGGTGGCGAGGTGCCCCCCCTAGACCGGTCACAATGACTGTGACACGCAGCTCATCTGTCATCAATGGGTCAATCACCGTTCCCACAACCACAGTGGCTTCATCAGAAATAAACTCTTTTACCACATCACCCACTTCTTCAAACTCACCAATAGACATATCCATACCGGCAGTAATATTAACCAAAATACCGCGTGCGCCAGAAAAATTAATGTCTTCTAACAAAGGAGAAGCGATCGCAGCTTCAGCAGCACGACGCGCCCTTTGATCCCCGGTTGCGCACCCTGTCCCCATCATGGCCATACCCATTTCTGACATCACAGTCCGTACGTCTGCAAAATCCACATTGATTAAGCCAGGACGAGTAATTAAATCTGAAATACCTTTTACAGCCCCTAATAAAACATTGTTAGCGGCTTTAAACGCATTCAACAAAGAAATATTTTTGCCTAAAACACTTAATAATTTATTATTTGGAATGGTAATCAACGAATCAACATTTTGCGATAAAGCACGGATAGCTTCTTCCGCAGCCAAAGCACGCTGTTTACCTTCAAAAGAAAAAGGCTTCGTCACAACTGCAACGGTAAGAATGCCTAATTCTTTAGCCACTTCAGCAAAAACAGGTGCCGCACCTGAACCTGTGCCGCCACCCATCCCAGCAGTAATAAACACCATATCTGCACCCAACAATACTTGCTTGATTTGCTCACGATCTTCTTCTGCTGCTTGACGACCAATTTGTGGATTGGCGCCTGCACCCAATCCTTTGGTTAATTCGTTGCCCAATTGAATAATGACTTTGGCTTTTGAATTACGTAACGCTTGCGCGTCGGTGTTCGCACAAATAAAGTCAACACCTTCGATATTTTCTGCCACCATGTGCTCAACAGCATTACCGCCGCCGCCACCAACACCAACTACTTTTATAACTGCACTGTCTTGCATGATCTCTGTCATATCAAACATTATATTATTCCTCTTAGCTGAAAGCTTTAGGGACTGTTGACGAGCCCACAACATTGCTCAAAATAAGGCGTCTATGTTCCGCCATTTAAGACTTATAGCGTACACTACAGCGCCATTATACTGCCTTATTCCGAATCAATTTGGTGAATTGCCGACACTCTCTAGTTTATTGTTGACAATTCTAGAACCATCAACCTAAATTATTCTGGATTAAAAATTCACATTAAACCATTTTCTCATTCGCGTCCATACCCCATCTGTTTTCCCTCCTGAAGCACGCAAACTGCAGTTGTCATACTGTTGTTGAAACCCATGCAATAATAGTCCCACTACGGTCGCATAACTGGGATCACTCACAATTTCCGAAGACAACCCTACAATATTCTCAGCAGATCCATGTCGAACAGGCATTTGAAAACACAACTCAGCCAATTCAATAGCGCCATTCACACTGGAAGCACCCCCAGTTAACGCAATCCCTGCTGCTATCAAATCATGATAACCACTCCGTTGTATCTCAGAACGCACCATATTAAATAATTCTTCATAACGTGCAGATACCACATCTGATAACATTTTAGTTGGGATTTTACGCCCAGACCGATCATGCATACTGCTCACTTCAATCATTTGATTTGAGTTTAAACTTTCTGGCAAAACTGAACCATAATTTAATTTAATCGATTCCGCCGATTTACTTGGGGTACGCAAAGCCATTGCAATATCATTGGTCACTTGATCACCAGCAATCGGAATCACACCAGTATATTGAATTGCGCCACCATGAAAAATCGCAATATCAGTGGTACCCCCACCAATATCTATCAGACATACGCCCAGCTCTTTTTCATCATCAGTTAATACCGCATGACTCGAAGCCAAGGGCTCTAAAATAATGTCAGCCACTTCTAAGCCGCAACGGCGCACACATTTTGCAATATTTTGTGCAGCAGAGACTGAGGCCGTTACCAAATGAACGCGCGCCTCTAAACGAACACCGGCCATACCAATAGGTTCACGGATATTCCCTTGATTATCAATAATAAATTCTTGCGGTAAAATGTGCAGTATTTTTTGATCCGCAGGAATTGCAACTGCTTTTGCTGCTTCAATGACACGATCTACATCAATTTGCGACACCTCTGAATCACGAATAGCCACAATGCCATGTGAACTTAAGCTACGAATATGACTACCCGCGATGCCAGTAAATACAGAACGTACTTCACATCCTGCCATCAGTTCGGCTTCTTGGACCGCGCGCTGAATGGAGCTGACTGTTGCTTCAATATCTACCACTACCCCTCGTTTGAGTCCTCGCGAAGCGTGACGACCAATCCCAATCAATTCTAAAGAACCGTCTGGATTGATTTCACCAACCAAAGCTACAACTTTTGAAGTACCAATATCCAATCCTGTAATAATATTTCTTTCAGTTTTTTTTGCCATCATGTTCCCAATAATTAGTGCTGAAACCTGTAACTATTCACCGAGCGTCAAGAATTTTGGTAAATAGATACTCAAACCCAAACCTTCCCATCCTATTTTGGCGTATCTTTCCATTGTGCCGCCATTCCATGAACATAGCGTAAATCCACCGCCGCTAACTGGTCAAATTTATCACCAAACACAACCGAATAGCTCAAACAGAAACGGTGTAGACGCGACTCAACATCCCGTTTTCCTAAACGTAATAGCAGTCCATTGGTTAAGCCCAACTCCCAGGCTCTATTATCTCGCAAAGCTAACGAATTGGCATGCAAACCAAAATTTTCAGATAGCTTACTCAATTTTTGAAACATTTGTAAGACATCTAGTTGCTGATTTTTGGGTCCATTCAATTCTGGCAAATGCTCCGCATTCGCTTCTTTTTGCCACTCAGCAGGACTTAAATCAAACAATAAGCCATCTGCCGTCAGAAGTACGTGGTTCCAAATTGCAACAGGTCGTTTTTCTATAATTTTAATTTTTAGAGTATCCGGCCATATGCGTGCGACATCTACTGTATCCGTCCAATACAAATCAGTTAATTCGGCTCGTAAATCTCTAACAGAAATAGAAAAAAACCCCTTATGGGTATATTTTTCCATAATACCCTCTAAAGTCTTGCGCGTAATATGTTGATAACTAGCTTCGATTTTAAAAGTACTGATTGGAAAATTTTCTGGATTGGCCAAATACAAATATGACAATCTTGCCATAAGTAACACTGCACAAACAACTAGCATCGATAAAAAAAATTGGTCTCGCAGTGTTCGCGCTGGCTTTGCCATATCTAAATCCTGTATTGAGTTTCCATTCGCTCTTTTTCGCGCTGATGCATCAAACCTAAATCTACCAACTCATCTAATAACTGCGGATAAGACAGTCCGCTAGCTTCCCACAATTTGGGATACATGCTAATAGACGTAAAACCTGGAAGTGTATTAATTTCATTAAAGTATATTTGACCAGTTTTATCGTTCACAAAAAAATCCACCCGCGCCATGCCTCTACATTTTAACCGTAAAAATATTTCTGCGGCAATCGTTTGTAAACGTTGCATTAATTGCGAATTAAGAGCCGCTGGAATATGTAATTGACTACTCTCACTCTCTAAATATTTTGCCGAATAAGAATAAAACTTATCCGCATGACGAACCTCAATTTCACCCGCAATGCTTACACGCGGCACTTGCCCAGGTATTGAGCTTTCTAAAACTGCTAGTTCAATCTCACGCCCTTGAATATACTCTTCAATGAGTACATGGCGATCATAGCGACTCGCATCCTCTACAGCCGCCAGCAATTGATCCCAATCATGCGCTTTATGAATCCCAACACTCGATCCTAACGAACAAGGTTTGACAAACAGAGGCCAACCCAACGCAGCCACGGCCTCTTGGCAAAGAGCATGCTTCCTCTCCTGTGACAATGCACTTAGTAATACTAGATAACGCGCAGTCGACACCAGATCAGAGCCCAACAAGCGGCGTGCGACATCTTTATTCATACCGATCGCAGAAGACAACACATCACAACCCACATAAGCCACGTTTGCATGCTCGAAGATCCCTTGTAAACAACCATCTTCAAGCAAAGGGCCGTGCACTACGGGAAAAATGACCTGTGCATCAATGGCCAAGCGACCATCCTTTATCAAGCTTGGCAAGGGAATAGACTCGGGCGTACGTACAGGCAATACGTCTGAATAGGCCAACAAAGTTTGATAGTCTGATTGAAAACAACAGCCTAATTTGTCCATAGCAACCGGAATAATCTGATATTTTTGTGGATTCAAATTCGCCAAGACCGAAGCAGCAGAACGTAATGAGATTTCATGCTCACCCGATTTGCCTCCATACAATAACACTAATTTAATTAAGTCGGACATCACTCTTCTCCAATAACATGCACTTCTTGTATCAGTTCGATACCCGTCTTGGCATAAACAGTCTGACGAACAAAATCTATCAATTGTTCAATGTCTTTTGCCGATGCTTTCCCTGCATGATTAATAATGAAATTTGCATGTTTTTGCGAAACCATGGCTTCGCCGATTTGATGCCCTTTTAACCCGCATGATTCAATGAGTTTGGCCGCAAATTGATTGGGGGGATTCCGAAAGACCGAGCCACAATTAAATTCATTGGTAGGTTGCGTGGCGGCGCGATGCGCTAATAATTCTTTAATCAATTCAGCAGAGTGCACCTGATCACCGGGAATTAAGCGACAAGTCGCGGCAACAAACCACTCATCAGGTTCAAGACCCAACGCACTCCGATAAGCAATTTTAAATTCACTAGGCTGCCGGACCCTGCGCTCACCTAGACGATTGATGGTTTCGACTTCCACAACTGATTCCCAAGTTTCTTTATGAAAACAGCCCGCATTCATCCGCAACGCCCCCCCCATAGTACCAGGTATGCCCGCCCAAAATTCACCACCAGTCAAATGCTGTCTCGTACAAAATCTCGCCATTTTAGCACACGATACCCCCGCCTCAACTCGGACCAAATCTTCGGCAATCTGAGTCAAATTATTCAAGCAATTTTGGGTAATAACCACAATACCTGCAAAGCCCCCATCTTTGATGAGAGAGTTACTACCCAGGCCTATCCAGACCATAGGTTCATTCACAGGACATTGCTGTAAAAAATTGGCCAAATCATCCATATCAGCAGGTTTGTATAACAGCCGAGCAGCCCCTCCTACACGCCATGTTGTGTAATGCGCCAATGGCTCATCTCTCAGCAATTCACCCTTCAAGGTATCTTGGTTGATGACAGCAGACTGATTCATGCTGCGGGATCTCTCTGAACAAGATTATTGATAATACCACTGATGGTCCCCGCTCCTTGAGCCAAAATCACATCATTAGGCCCTATCAGCCTATTCAAATGCTCTTCCATATTTTGCTCATTTACAAGCGTAGCTTTGGACGAAATAGAATTAATTTCTTGACACAGCGCCTCACTATTAATACCTGCTATCACCGGCTCGCCAGCGGAATATATATCAAACAACAACAGTTTGTCACTCAATTGCAAAACATCCACAAAATCATTAAATAAATCGCGCGTACGCGTATAGCGATGCGGTTGAAACACATGAATCAAACGTTTATTTGGCCAAACAGCTCTGAAAGCATCGATCGTAGCTTTAATCTCTCGGGGATGATGCCCATAATCATCTACAATCAACGCTTTGCCACCAGCAAACTTACGCTCCCCTAAAATTTGAAATCGTCGTCCAACCCCAGCAAACTTGCTCAAGCCGTTGATAATCGATTTATCATCAACACCCAATTCAGTCGCCACTGCAATCGCAGCCAAAGCGTTTAATACATTATGTCTACCAGGCCAATTAAATTGAATAGTCAAAACGCCATGCGGTGCAGGTCTCTGCACCTCAAATGTACTTAACAACTCCTGCTGACTCCAATTCAACGCACGGTAATGTGCGCCTTCTCTAAACCCATAAGTCAAAGTAGGTCTTTGAATGGACGGCAAAATACGGCGTATTTCATGATCTTCAATACAAACAACAGCTAAACCATAAAACGGTAAATGATGCAAAAACTCTACAAATGTTTTACGCAACTGATCAAAACTACCTTGATAGGTTTCCATATGATCAGCATCAATATTGGTTACCACGGCAATCATGGGTTTTAATAATAAAAAGGAAGCATCACTTTCATCTGCTTCAGCAACAAAATACTGCGAGGTACCTAATTGCGCATTGGAGCCGCAACTCGTTAATTTTCCACCAATTACAAAGCTAGGATCCAGCCCACCCTCTGTCAATAAACTGGTCACCAAACTCGTGGTAGTTGTTTTCCCATGCGTTCCAGCAATTGCAATTCCATATCTAAAGCGCATCAATTCCGCTAACATTGCGGCACGCGGAGTCACAGGTATCATTTTAGCATGTGCAGCTTGTATTTCCGGGTTATCATCTTTAATGGCTGTTGATCGGACCACCACATCAGCATGTTGAACATTTTCAGCATGGTGGCCAATCATGACCGTTGCACCCAAATCACGTAAGCGCAGCACCGCTTTGTTCTCACCCAAATCTGAGCCAGAGATCTGATAGCCTTCATTCAAAAGTACTTCAGCAATGCCGCACATACCCGCACCGCCAATTCCTACAAAATGGATGCGTTTAATCCTCCCCATTTTGGGAGAATGAAAAACTGTTGTCATTTTTTGCATTTGTCTTAATCCAATCCTAATTCTTGCCATCTATTTTCGTGATCAATGCGTAATAGCAAAGCCACCACAATGCAGTTCACAATCAAACTTGCACCTCCATAACTTAGAAACGGCAAAGTGAGCCCTTTGGTAGGCAATAGCCCCAAATTAACCCCCATATTGATCACTGCTTGTAACCCCAACCAAAATGTAATCCCATATGCAGCAAATGCCGCAAATTGTCTGCGGCCACTGCAATAAGCAACGTAACCAATCATCAATCCACGCCATACGACAACACTGTATAACGAAAGCACTAAGAGAATGCCCAATAATCCAAATTCTTCCGCCAACACTGCAAAAATAAAATCAGTGTATGATTCGGGTAAATAAAACATTTTTTGCACGCTTTCGCCTAACCCAACCCCCAGCCACCCGCCGCGACCAAACGCTATCAGGGATTGCGTTAATTGGTACCCACTATTAAATTGATCCGCCCAAGGATTCAAAAATGCGGTCAACCGTGCCATTCTATAGGGAGAAGATATCGCCAAAAACGCCATACTCAAACCAACTAAGATTAGCAATCCAATGTAATACCTCAGTTTTACGCCAACTAAAAACAACATTGCCATCACAGTAAGCACAATCACAACCGTTGCGCCAAAATCTGGCTCTAACAACAATAAAAAAGCCATCACCATCATAATCACCATAGGTTTGAGGAAACCCATGATATTTTGTTTGACTTGCTCTTCTTGACGAACCAAATAGCCTGACACATAGATGATCATCGTAATTTTAGCTAATTCGGACACTTGGACACCAATCGGTCCCAACGACAACCAACGTCTACTCCCATTGACGACACGACCAATACCCGGCACGAGCACCAACACCAACATGATCAAACACACAAACAGCAACGGAACGCTATAACGTTCCCAAAGACTACTATCAATCCGCATAACCACGACTGCCAACACAAAGCCTGCGGACAAATAAATCGCCTGGCGCAGCAAAAAATGAAAAGGTTGGTGATAAAATTTGGTGGAAATCATCACCGAACTGGAAGCAACCATCATCAAACCCAGAACGATCAAGCCCAATACAGCGACAATTAACCAGCGATCATATAAAACTGGCGCTCCAAAAGTAGATTTGATTCGATTCCGGCCTAACATTATAGTTTTCCCACCAAATCAGTAAACACCTGACCCCTATGATTAAAATCTCGGAACATATCCAAACTAGCACAGGCAGGTGATAGTAATACCACATCCCCCGACAATGCAATATCGCGTGCAGCTTGAACTGCCGCTTCAATAGTGTCTATACGTTTTACTGGAACCAAATCCGATAACGCTGTTTCCAATATATCTGCGTCCTGTCCCAGCAACACCAAAGCCCGAACATGATTCGCCACCACATCCCGTAAAAATCTAAAATCAGCACCCTTACCCTGACCACCTGCAATCAAGACTATTTTTCCAGAAATAGCCCCGCCAATCCCAGCAATAGCAGATTGCGTCGCTCCCACATTGGTTCCTTTGGAATCATTGATCCAATCCACTGCGTCCAACGTACGCACCCATTGACTTCGATGGGGTAGGCCAGAAAAGGTCATCAATACTTCACGCATCACAGTAATTGGAATGCCCAAAGGATAGACCAATGCACAAGCGGCTAGCGCATTTGCCCAATTATGTCGGCCTTTGATCCGCAAGTCACTGACAGCCAAAATCCGAATCTGCCCATAAGCGAGATACCAATCATTTTGGTCTTGCAATAGACCCCACTCTCCATCAGAAGGGGGATTCAAACCAAAACTAGTCAACTGTTCTGTCTTTTGCATATCCGGTATGGTCAATTCATCTTCACGATTATAGACCATCGATACCGCATGATGATAGACCCTTTGTTTGGCTGCAATATACGCTTCTATAGTGTGATGGCGGTCCAAATGATCGGGCGTAATATTCAAAACAGTAGCAGCAGTCGGACATAACGACTCTGTCACATCCAATTGAAAACTGGATAATTCCAAAACCCAGACAGCATAGTCGTTCTCATCAGCGAGTAAATCCAAAACTGGCGTACCAATATTTCCCGCAACCGCAGTCTTGAAACCAAATGCTTCTGCCATTAAACCGACCAAAGTGGTCACAGTCGATTTTCCATTGGTTCCCGTAATCGCAATGACTTGCTTGCCGGGAATTTCGCGCGCCAAACATTCAATATCGCCAAACACAGGAATATTCAACACTTTGGCTGCTACAATACAAGGGGTCTCCAATGGTACACCTGGACTGACAATGATTGCAGAAATCTGCGCTAATTTGTCTTCGGGAAACATCGTTAAAAAAACAGCCGCATCCGGAAATTCTGCTCGAAATTCTGCTAACGCCTCAGGTGCCTTGCGCGTATCAAATACGGAAAAGCTAAGATGACGCCGTTGTAAATATCGAGCAACAGACTGTCCTGTTTTGCCCAAACCGATTACTAAGTAATGCTCAGGATGCATAATGTTCTCTATCGAAGTTTGAGTGTCGCCAAGCCACACAACACAAAGATCACCGTTATAATCCAAAATCGCACAATTACTTTGGGTTCTGTCCACCCTTTCAATTCGAAATGATGATGCAAAGGTGCCATGCGAAATAGACGCTTCCCATGAGTATATTTGAAATAACCCACTTGGAGAATCACTGATACGGTTTCAATCACAAATAATCCGCCCATAATCATCAAAACTAATTCTTGACGAATCAGTAAGGCAATGGTTCCCAATGCGGCGCCCAAAGATAACGACCCCACATCACCCATAAATATTTGAGCAGGGTACGCATTGTACCAAAGAAAACCCAGGCCAGCGCCAACAACTGAAGCACAAAAAATAGTAATTTCACCCGTATTAGGAACAAAAGGAATCCCTAAATAATGCGCATCCAAAACATTGGAAGCGGCATAGACAAAAATCCCAAGCGCACCTGCCACCATGACAATGGGCATAATGGCTAATCCATCTAATCCATCAGTCAAATTCACTGCATTACTCGCACCCACTATCACAAAATACGCAAATATCGGAAAAAACATGCCTAAATAGATATAATTGGACTTGAGAAAAGGAATGGTTAATTGAGAGTGTAGCGGGATACTAGAATTATTCATCAGATAAACCAAGGTAATAATAGTAATCAGCGATTGCCAAAAATATTTCCACCTCGCTGATAAGCCTTTGCTATTTTTCAAAACCAATTTGCGGTAATCATCGACCCAACCAATGATACCAAAGCTTAAGGTAACGCCTAGTAGGACCCAAAGACTCCTCTGGTGTAAATCCCCCCATAACAGCGTACTCACCGTTATAGCCAGCAAGATCAAAACGCCGCCCATCGTGGGTGTGCCCGCTTTGGAAAAATGACTTTTCGGACCATCATCTCGAATCATTTGTCCAATCTGTAGTCCTCTTAACCAACGAATCGTCAACGGCCCGCAAAGAAGCCCCACTAATAACGCCGTCAATGCGGCCAAAATAGACCGGAAGGTGATGTACTGAAATACCCGGAACGAGTGATAATGCATCTGTAATAATTGTGTAATCCAATAAAGCATCGCTTTTTCCTTTAAATAAGCTCTTGAACGATGTTTTCCATCGCAGCTGATCTTGAACCTTTTACTAAGACTGTTGTGTCAGAATCCAAACGCCGCAATAAATCTTGAGTTAATTCATGCTGATTTACATAGTGTTTACCACCGGACCCAAAAGCAAGCGCCGATTTAACACCTAACTTTCCACATGTCAGTAACCCATCAATCCTTTGTTCTCGAGCAGCAATACCGACTGCTTCATGATGCTGCTCGCTCCATGCCCCTAATTCCGCCATATCGCCTAAAACTAAAATGCGTACTCCTGGACAATTTGCCAACACCTGTACTGCAGCAAGCGTAGAACGTAAATTCGCATTATAGGTATCATCAATAATCGTAGCTTGGTTTTTACCTTTAAAAAACATCATACGCCCTGACACACCTGAAAAAGATGTAAGTCCATTCTGAATGTCAGACAGAGAAATTCCGATTGCATGCGTACACGCTGCCGCTGCCAAAGCATTACTCACAGAGTGCAAACCAGGTACTTTCAAACGCACCAAAGCACTTTCATAGGGCAAATTCAAAGTAAACTCCGCACAACCACTGGCATTCAACACCACATCACTTGCCCACACGTCCGCAGCATGCAACTGCGAAAAACGTATCACCGGATGACTAGTAATCGTTTCATCCCAAAAATGCGCATAGGCATCATCATCATTGACCACCGCAATCCCGCCTGTACTCAGACCTTGATAAATTTCACCTTTGGCTTGCGCAACACCCTCTATACTTCCAAATCCTTCGATATGAGCAGGAGCAATATTATTGATAAGCGCCACTTGCGGTTGGATCATCGCGACAGTATAGGCAATTTCACCGATATGACTTGCACCGAGTTCAAATACCGCATAACGGTGTTCTGGCTGTAATTGAAAAATACTTAATGGCACGCCGATATGGTTATTTAAATTACCCGCTGTTCCCAAAGAAGGTTGGGGTAAAATATGCGCGATCATTTCTTTGACAGAAGTCTTACCATTCGACCCCGTCACTGCAATAATGGGACATGTAAATTCTTGTCGATACCAAGTCGCAATAGCAGCCAAGGCTTCCAAACTTGAATTGACTACTAATTGCTCAACCCCCGCCTCTGCATGTAACTGCTCACAAATCACAACAACCGCACCCGACCGTGCAGCATCTGCAATATAGTCATGCCCATCAAAATGCTCACCGCGAAGTGCTACAAACAAATTTCCTGCCTTCACTTTTCGACTATCAATACTGATACCTGATAATACGTAATCCAAAGTACAGGGCACATTCAAAACACGGGCTATATCACTCAGGTTCATAAAAGTTCAACATAAATAGGAAGGAAGGGAGGGAGGTCATGACGATCGCGCTCTCCAGTAGTTTACTTCAAACTAGGGCTTTACTCCACACCCACAGGTTCTTCATTAAGCATTAATTTTTGATGGTATCGAGCAATACTATTTTCAGATAATGGCTCACGTAATTCATCCAAAAGATGCGTATCCAAACTATCACTCAAGGTTCTTGCCGTATCCAACATCATGTCAAATCGTTCGGCATCGACCTCTCGATGTCCTGAAATCTGCATAAAGAGACACAAACCATGTACCACAAATCCACCAATGTTTTGTAGATCAAACACCCCTGTTGGAGTAGCAGCAGCCAAACTACACATCACAGACCCCTGACAGTTCGGAAATTGATGACGATGAAACAGCCCACCTTCCCCAAAACGAAACCCCGCCGATAATACAGCCTGTAATAATTCGTAACCTGCCAATTGTCGATTTGATTTGGCTAACAAAAATATCATGATAGTTTCAGCAGCAGGAGATGAATTTTTTGTCTCTGCTTGCGCTGTAGGCTGAGATGGAGTGAAACTTAACGTAGGTGATTGTCTTGGTACATCTGGCTTGGGTGGTTGTTGAATGGTTGGTGAAATATGAGACTTTTGACGCAAAGGAAGACCAATGGTGGGCTTTAAAGTCGCTGCCGTCGGAGTATGCTGACCCACCTTACGAATAGCTATAATTTCGTCAGAAGCATTCGTTGGCGCTACACTTGGGATGATGTTTTTTACAGTTTTATGTAACTCTTGCTGCCGGCGACTTTGTACAGTTCGAACAATAGCGATGACCACGCCGATCAAAAGCAACGCATTCAGCATCAAACTCCAATTCATAGGCCTCTCCAATATTATCAAACAACCAACCGATCGTAATTTTTTTAATTTATAAGAATCTATCAAAGATTTGTAAAAGATTGGGCCTTGGCCTAACCTACATTGCTTGAGTCAATTATTATTTAATCCACAATAATATAAATACACTGACAAATTGCACAAGCTCTTACCAGTAAACGTCTGATATCTAATATGTTGACATAAAAACCAAGTTTTACCAAGATCTCTTTAGGTATTTATTAAGAGAAATATCTAATCACAGTGCTCATAGAATTTACCACGAACTCGTTAACCTAGAAAAAGCGAAAATTTAAAAAAGCACGCACAGAAAGCACCAAGATTGAGACGGATTAGGTCCTTAACTAAAGAGGGTATACCGCTTTAAGATTTGATGCTAAATCCAACGCAAAGGTCGGGAGGGGGCTAAAAAAAATCCCCGACTAAGCGGGGATCAGATAGAGATGCAAGATAAGATTTTCAATTATGCAGGCAATGGCGCATAAGTTTTAAGTTGCTGTGCAAACTGTCGCAAAGAGTCCAAACCAGACTCTTCCGCTTGTCGACACCAAGCCTGCAGAGAATCAACCAATTCTTTCTGTGAACTTGCAGTTTTCTGCCATACGTATTGCAAAGATTCACGATAATCATAAACAACTCGCAATTGCTCATAGCGGGCCAACAATTCTTGCAGATGCGACGTAGACTTAGGAGACAATAAACATTGGTCGCGTTTTAATAAAACATTTGCACGCTGAACCAATTTTTTATCTTCCTCGGAAACCACATGCTCCCGTTTTACTTGTTGAAGCATCGGCACTACAACAGCCTTATAATAATTGGCCATAATTTGAAACCGATTGCCAACTACTGCTTTGACTGTATCCAAATCAACATGCAATTTGTCATCAATTTGTGTCAATTTAGGCGGCAATTTCTTAACTTTAGCCATACCTAAAAATGACAGGATACGAATATACATCCAACCCAAATCAAACTCCCACCATTTTACTGAGAACTTGGCTGAAGAAGCAAAGGTATGATGATTGTTATGTAACTCTTCTCCGCCAATCCAAAATCCCCATGGAGATACGTTGGTAGCGGTGTCTGGACATTCAAAATTACGATAACCCCAGTAATGACCAATCCCATTGACCACGCCTGCAGCCCATAAAGGAATCCAAAGCATTTGTATCGCAAAAATAGTAATCCCTGGCACACCAAATAGAAAGATATCCAAGAAAAACAGCACTATCAAACCTCTGGTACAATGCGGGGCGTAGATGTTTTTTTCTATCCAATCATCGGGCGTACCGTGAGAGTATTTATCAATCATCTCGCGATCTTTACGCGCAGCACGATATAATTCAGCGCCTTCCCAAAAAACCTTTTTAATCCCAACGACCTTAGGACTATGCGGGTCTCCTTCAACATCCGTCGTAGCATGATGCTTGCGATGAATAGCTACCCACTCCGAAGTCACCATCCCCGTTGTAAGCCACAGCCAAAAACGAAAAATATGACTTATGAACGGGTGCAAATCTAATGCCCGGTGAGTTTGATGACGATGTAGATAAATAGTAACCGAAGCAATAGTCGCTTGGGTCAAGACAATAGCGGCTATCACATAGCCCCAAAATGATAAATTTAATGCACCATATAACATCGCGAGTCCGCTCCATAGATGTCTAAGTTATGCGTAATATACCACAAATAGAAGTAATATGCGAATTACTATGCTGCGCGTTAACAACATAAAGTATAGACTTCTATCAAAATTCATTGTATTTTTCATATTTTGCCACGAGTACTCATGAAAAAATCCATCACAATTCAAGCCGGAAAATTACACTCTATTTGGATAATTTTAGCCTCATTTTGGTTCATGGCAGACACCTGCGGGCGCTCCATTTTAAAATCTATGTTCGGTACCATCACGCGCCAATGGTGTAATGCAGAATTGCAACGCTGGTCCAAACGCATGCTTACATTGCTAGGCATTCGCTGTAAAGTAGTCAATCCTCATAACGTCGAGCCCCTACCTGGCCGCGCGACTATTTTGATGTGCAATCACGCCAGTCTATTTGACATTCCGCTTAGTTTGCAAGCATTCCCGACCACGTCGTTACGCATGTTGGCTAAAAAAGAATTATCACGTATTCCTATTATGGGTGGTGGTATGGTGGCAGCTGAATTCCCCTTCATTGATCGTAAAAACCGTCGTCAAGCCATCCAAGATCTAGAAAAAGTCAAACATTTATTAGAATCAGGGATTGTCATGTGGATTGCACCAGAAGGAACCCGCTCCGAAACCGGCGCTTTAGCACCATTCAAAAAAGGCGGATTTATCACCGCCATTAAAACCAATGCCCTCATTATCCCAATGGGAATCCGTGGCGCCAATCAGATCCTGCCTGCGCGCACGCGTCAATTTCGACTGAATCAGCAAGCTGAGCTCCATATCGGGCAACCTATTGATGCGTCACGTTTTGATTTAGACCATAAAGATGCGTTAATTACAGAAGTACATCAAGCAATTCAGGATTTATTGGGATAATGCTGTCATTACCCAATGCGTTTCTTTAGGGCTAACACCACGGATTTTGGAACAAAATCCGTCACATCCCCGCCTAAATTAGCAATTTCCCGAACGAGCGTAGAAGAAATAAAGCGCGAATCCTCTGAAGGCGTAAGGAAAATTGTTTCAATATCAGCACGCAATTTACGGTTCATCCCAGCCAGTTGGAATTCATACTCAAAATCAGACATCGTGCGTAAACCACGTAAGATAATATTGGCGCCCTTTTCGCGCGCAAAATCGACCAATAGAGTGTCGAACGGTATCACCGACACCCCAGGAAGATGTCCTATGGCATCTTGAATACACTCTACGCGTGCTTCTAAAGAAAAAAAAGGTTGTTTTACACTGTTTTTTGCTACCGCCACAAGGATTTTTGGAAAAATATTGCCCGCACGGGTAATAATGTCAATATGCCCATTAGTAATAGGATCAAATGTACCAGGGTAAATGACGACATTATTCATAGTCTCAACTTATTTTATTGGTTTTTCAGCCAAGTACTGCTATTGTTTCATAAAAAATCAAGGAATGAAATCCCATGCTAAAGATGCTTTGGACGCTTACGTTCGTAGCCATACTAAGCGGCTGTGCTACCTTAAAATCCAGACAACCCGCTTCCTCTCACACACCTGCGTTTATTGTCTCAGGTGCCATTGCGGCTAAAAATCAACAACAAGGTTGGACCGCTACATTTTATTGGACGCAAAACAATCCTCAAGATTATCAAATTTTAATTTCAGGACCATTAGGCAGTGATACGATGGAGATTACCCAGCATTCAGATAAGGTTACTTTTCGCGAAGGTCACAACGTTCTCCACGCCCGTCAAGCCGAAGAATTATTAGCCAAAGAAACCGGCATTCGTCTTCCAATGCATCATTTATATCATTGGATCAAGGGCAAACCAGCACCAGGCCCCATTACAGCAATCACGCGCTCAGAAACCGGTGACATCATCAAATTGCAACAAGCAGGATACACCTTAGAATATAGCAATTACCGTGACCATTATCCGTATAAAATTCGTCTCTTAGGGCGTCAATTAAGCGTTAAAATTATCGTCAAACAATGGGAGATCCATTAAGGAGTATTCCTCAGATCGAACGGCTCAGTGTTTTCCTCTTAACTTAGCCTTAATCAAACCTATCGATCAGACCATGCCAGGCCGCTGGCTCGCTATACTCCCTTTCTCAGAATCTAAATTATTCGCTACGAAGGTTTTAAGAAAGAAGATTTAATGGGTTGATAAACTTGAGTGACTGATTTTTCACCTAGACCAAACTCATCGATTTCTTCCAGATCCACATCTAGATCGAATATTATTTCATCATTAGATTGTGCCATATTGTTTTACTCAACTGTTAACATTATGAGCAATCCAACATAAATAAAGTGAATTAGTCTAGGCCTTGATTTGATATATCTCATTAATAAATATAATTTTTTTCGAACAACCCTCTACGCCCTAGAAAAATCAAAAGCCAAACAAGAACTCAATCTGGATTCCCGCAGCGCCAAAGCTAACAAGCGATCAACACCTAATGCGACACCAGAACAAAGCGGCAAACCATGGTGTAATGCTTGTAATAAATGGTCATCAATAGCTGCCAAGGGTTTCCCTTGTGCAGTTCGGATTTGATTATCTTGATCAAAGCGCGCAGCTTGTGCTATAGGATCGGTTAGTTCATAAAACCCATTCGCCAATTCGATGCCTCGAAAATACACTTCAAATCGCGCTGCACATCCATGCTTAATCTGAGCTAACGACGCTTGCGAAGCTGGGAAATCCACGATAGCAGTCGGTCCTGGTTCAGCTGCCAAACTAGGTTCAATCACATGGCTCATCAATAAAAAAAGATATTGATCCACATCTTGTTCTGCAGCATCTAATACACCGTCCAAATCATATTTTTGCACGCATGCTTGTAAAGCTTGGATGGTAGTTTGGAGCGGATTAAAACCACAGATCTCTTGAAACACGGATTGATAGGTACGGATACGTATCGGCGGACAGGCAACCAAACATTGGAGCAACTCATCCACTTCGGCCAATAAACCAAGATGATCCACGCCCAGTTGATACCATTCTAACAAGGTAAACTCTGGATTATGCCATCTACCCAATTCATCATCGCGAAACACGCGTGCCAACTGAAAAATCGGGCCAGAACCCGCCGCCAACAACCGCTTCATATGATATTCCGGAGAGGTTTGTAAAGCGTAATCGTGACCACGAAAATTTGCTTTGATATTCGTCAAATAGGGATCGGTAATCCCGTGACGTCCCATGATAGGCGTTTCAACTTCGAGATATCCTTTGGCAGTAAAAAACCGACGCAAATCTGCCATAAATTGTGAACGGGCACGTAATGTTGCAAGTGAAGCCGACGGCTGCCAAGCCAGAGATTCTGGGTTCACATCAGCCATCAATAAAACATACCTAATTCTAAGCGCGCTACTTCAGACATACGCTCTTGCGTCCAAGGAGGCTCCCAAACCAGCTCAACCGTACAATCTTTCACACCAGGGACTTCGTTGACTGATGTCTCGACTGTACCTGGAAAAGTTTGCGCAACCGGACATCCTGGAGAGGTTAACGTCATTTGGATATGGACATGATGATCTTCCTTCACATTCACAGCATAGATCAAACCCAAATCATAAATATTCACAGGAATTTCTGGATCAAAAATCGTTTTCAGCTGTGCGATAACTAAATCTTCTAAACAAGCTTCTTCTGCTTTCTTTTTGAACCCTAACATAAGTATATACTCACTCAGTAACGACTGTTTTGGCCTCTCGGTGCAGAGCAGCTTCTAAGGTATGCCAAGCCAACGTAGCGCATTTGACACGTGCCGGAAAGGCTCGTACACCCGCCAGAATTGTTAGTTTATCCATACTAGCCGGCTGCTCACTGTCTTCGGCAGTCAACATATGATGAAATTGTTGAAACAATGCATCAGCATCCGCGGTACTTAGCCCTTGCACGGCATCTGTCATCAGCGACGCCGACGCTTGTGAAATCGCGCAACCACAACCCAAAAAACTAATTTCATGAATCCGATCTTGTTCTATTTGCACAAATACTGTCAATTTATCGCCACACAGAGGGTTATACCCTTGCGCGCGATGTGTAGGCTGCTCCATAACATAATGATGTCTAGGATGCTTGCTGTGATCAATAATCACCTCTTGATACAATTCGCGTAAATCATTCATCCCGCAAACACCTTTTCTGCTTTATTAAGTAGGTCAATACAATGATCGATTTCTTCCATCGTATTATATACGGCCAACGAGATCCGAGTGGTTGCAGGTACATTATAAAAATCCATCAAAGGCATAGCACAGTGATGACCAGCGCGCACCTCTATCCCTTCGTTATCCAAAATCGTCCCAACATCATGCGCATGCACATGAGGATGTAACAAAGAGACCAAAGGCACTTTATCATTCGCAAGCCCAATGATCTGAAAAGAAGTTCGTTCTTGTAGCGATTCGGTCAAATGCTTTAAAAGTGCCGCTTCATAACGCATCACATCCATCATATCTAACGACCAGATATAATCAACTGCGGCACCCAAGCCAATCGCACCCACAATATTCGGTGTACCGGCTTCAAATTTATTCGGCAGCGCTGCATATTCAGTAGCTTCAAAGCTCACATGCTGAATCATTTCTCCGCCACCTTGGTATGGGAGCATATCATCCAGAAAAGTGCTACGGCCCCACAGAATACCAATACCCGTTGGACCATACATTTTGTGTCCGGAAAACGCATAAAAATCACAATCCAAATCTTGCACATCAACCGGCATATGCGGTATAGCTTGCGCACCATCCACCAACACTAAGATGTCATGTGCATGCGCCATTGCAATCATTTTTTTGATGGGATTAATAGTTCCTATGGCATTTGAAGCATGGGTAATCGCCACAAATTTGGTTTTGTCTGTCAGTTTTTTCTCAAACTCGTCCAACAAAACTTCGCCTTCAACCGAAATAGGCACGACTACCAATTCGGCACCCGTCTGACCACAAACCATTTGCCAGGGCACAATATTAGAATGATGCTCCATCATGGTTACTAAAATTTGTTCCCCGGGTAATATTCTGGGACGCAAAAAACTCTGCGCTACCAAATTCACCGCCTCGGTTGTCCCGCGTACAAAGATACATTCATTGCTATGTGACGCATTGATTAATTGCGCAACTTTATCACGCGCTTGCTCATATTTTACAGTGGCGCGCACACTTAGAGCATGTACGCCGCGATGCACATTCGCGTTATCTTGTTCATAAAAGTCCGTCATTGCTTGAATCACTGCACGGGGTTTCTGAGTCGTAGAAGCGCTGTCAAGATAGATCAGGGGATGACCAAATATCTGCTGTTGCAAAATAGGAAATTCCTGACGAATAGCGGCCACATCTAATGCAAAAGATTTTGGTTTCTCACTCATAATTCGCTCCTACCATTCTGGATTGCAACCAAGCAGCAAACTCATCATGCCCAATCGCACGTAAATTATCCGCAGCGAAAGCTTGAATCAAATATTTGGTTGCTTCTTGTATCGCAATCCCTCTGGTTGCAAAATAAAACAAAGCATCAGCATCCAATTGCCCGACAGTTGCACCATGAGTACATTGCACGTCGTCAGCAGCAATATCCAACTGCGGTTTCGTATCCACTTCAGCTTGTTTGGATAATAATAAATTCTTGTTTTGCTGACGCGCCACCGTTTTTTGTGCATGCCGTGCCACATGAACTTGGCCATTAAATACAGCATGTGCCGCATCTTTCACAATCCCTTTGTAATCTTGATGACTGGTCCCGTTGGGGGCATCGTGGTGAACCCATGTATGATGATCCATATGTTGTTGTCCGCTTGGGATATACACACCATTCAAAACACATTCAGCTTGCGGTTCAGTTAAAGCAAACCGGGCATCAAATCTAGACCATCCAGCGCCCAAACTCACAATATGACTTTCAACCCGACTCCCCGTCGTAAGCTTAACAGCCAAATGTCCAACATGCCATGCCGCAGTACTTTCGCGTTGCACTTTATAATGTTTCAAACAGGCATGGGGACCCGCCATTATCTCCGTGATGGTATTGGTATAATACCTTGCGTCAGCTTGCCCCTGATAATCCTCAATCAACGACAGGGATGCACCAGACTCCATCACGACCACATGCCGCAAATAAATAGCTTGCTCTGCGCGCGTTTGCCAATGGACTAACAACATTGGTTCGGTAATACAAATATGCGCAGGCACATAAATAAACAGTCCCAATTGCAGCATGGCAGTATTTTGAGCATGGAAGCTATGTTGGGTTATTAAGATTTTGTCTAAATATGGCGTAATTTTTTCTGGGACACTCTGCAGTGCCTCTAAAATCGGCATCACCATCACCCCAGGAGGGAGCTCTTTGCGCAGAGCATCCAATCCCATCAGCACACCATCTACATAGACTAACTTATTACCCCAAGGCACATCAGCTTGCTTGCTAATGATCACTTGCGCATTGGGTGACGCATCGGACCTAGGACAGCAAAACGCTTGCTTTAAAAAAGCTGTAACTGGGGTATATCGCCAATCTTCATCATGCCGATCAGGGAATCCTAAGCGTTGGAATTCAGACAACCCCTGCGCCTGTAAAGAACGCAATAAAGCATGATCCGATTGGTTTTGTTCCGCTTCATTTTGATAAAAATCCACAGCTGTTTGGGTGGCAACGGCAACAGTCATGCTTCCGATACCTCATCTAACCAAGCATACCCTTTTTCCTCTAATTCTAATGCCAACGACTTATCGCCCGATTTCAAAATACGTCCATTCGCCAATACATGGACATAATCCGGCGTAATATAATCCAGTAAACGTTGATAGTGGGTCACTAAAATGATGGCACGCTCTGGACCGCGCATCGTATTAACCCCATGCGCAATCACTCGCAATGCGTCGATATCCAAACCCGAGTCCGTCTCATCTAAAATCGCTAATTTGGGCTCCAAAGCAACCATTTGAAGAATTTCATTGCGCTTTTTTTCACCCCCGGAAAATCCTTCATTAATTCCGCGATATAAAAAACTTTCATCCATATCTAACAAATCACAGCGTGCTCGAATAAAACTGAGAAACTCTATCGCATCCAACAATGGTTTGTCTTGGCCTTTCCGAACAGCATTCATAGCTGATTTCAAGAAATTAATATTGGTCACGCCAGGTATTTCAACTGGATATTGAAATGACAAAAAAATACCCGATTGTGCACGTTGCTCCGGACTCAAATCCAATAAATTTTGGCCCAAATACTCAACGGTACCTTGGGTGACTTCATACGAAGGATGACCGGCTAAAATTTTCGACAAAGTACTTTTACCCGCACCATTCGGCCCCATAATCGCATGCACTTCTCCTGCATTCACTTGTAAATTAAGCCCTTTTAATACAGGCTGTTGCTGTACAGAAGCATATAAATCATTAATTTTTAACATCATTAGCCGATTGCCCCTTCTAAACTGATACCTAACAATTTGGTCGCCTCTACAGCGAATTCCATAGGTAATTCTTTGATAACTTGCTTGCAAAATCCATTTACGATCATAGACACCGCATTTTCCAGATCGATGCCACGTTGCTGACAATAAAACAATTGATCTTCACTAATTTTCGATGTACTTGCTTCATGCTCAACCTGAGCACTGGGATGCCTCACCTCAATGTAGGGCATGGTTTTTGCCGTACAATGTTCCCCCATCAACAATGAATCACATTGTGTATAATTACGCGCATTAAGCGCAGAAGGCGCAATGCGCACCAAACCACGATACGTATTTTCCGATTGTCCCGCACCAATTCCTTTCGCAATGATAGTAGAGCGCGTATTTTTTCCCAAATGGATCATTTTAGTGCCCGTATCAGCCTGCTGATGATTATTCGTCACTGCAACCGAATAAAACTCCCCTACTGAATCATCTCCCTGCAAAATCACACTAGGATATTTCCAGGTAATCGCCGATCCAGTTTCAATTTGTGTCCAAGAAATTTTTGATTTTTTCCCGCGACAAGCGCCCCGTTTGGTCACAAAATTGTAAATGCCACCCTTACCGTTTTTATCGCCAGGATACCAATTTTGCACAGTAGAATATTTAATCTGGGCATTATCCAAAGCAACCAACTCCACCACAGCAGCATGTACTTGGTTTTCATCGCGCATTGGCGCAGTACAGCCTTCTAAATAAGACACTGAACTTCCTTCGTCCGCAATAATGAGGGTGCGTTCAAACTGCCCGGTATTCGCTGTATTGATTCGAAAGTAGGTCGACAGTTCCATCGGACACCGCACCCCTTTCGGGATATAGACAAAAGAACCATCGCTGAAAACTGCCGAATTTAAGGTTGCAAAAAAATTATCTCGATACGGCACCACAGAACCCAGGTACTTTTTAACCAAATCCGGACACTGATGCACAGCTTCTGACAAAGGACAAAAAATAATGCCTTTTTCAGCTAATTTAGCCTTAAACGTCGTAGCCACCGAAACACTATCAAATACTGCATCCACAGCAACACCAGCCAGCAATTCTTGTTCATGCAAGGGAATACCCAGTTTTTTATACGTTTCTAATAGTTCCGGGTCGACTTCGTCCAAACTTTTGGGTCCATCTTGCATTTTTTTAGGCGCTGAATAATAAGAAATGCTCTGATAGTCAATCTCTGGAAAATGAGCCGTAGACCAAGTAGGCGAAGTCATAGTCAGCCAATGTCGAAACGCATGTAATCGCCATTCCAACAAAAACTCCGGTTCTTTTTTGATCGCCGACAAACGCCGGATAACCGCTTCGTCTAATCCAGGCAGAAAAGTTTCTGTTTCAATATCTGTCACAAACCCATGTTGATAATCACGTTCTAACACGGAATGAATCTGTTGATTTTTTTGTGCCACAAATTACTCCACTATGGTCAATTGCCCGCGGCTATAGCGGTATTTACCCGAAAGATGAAAAAAGTACTCGATATTTTCTAAATTAATCGCATTATCTTTTAGGACCAGCATAGGTTTACCTAGTTTATCCAAAGGAATTTTATCTGCAGGAAGCTCTAAAACATCCACTTCAGTCACATAAAATGACACATAAGCCTCATTAATTTTTTTCTCTTTCGTCTTAATGATATTTTGCGCATCTTCTTCGTTAGTGTAGACTGGCCGCGAGACAATTTGCCGTTGTAAATTCGCGATAATTCTTTCCCAAGAAGCGATATTAGCGCCTTCCAAAGAATATAAACTAATATAAACCAGTTTGTGACTAGCAGTTAGATGCGCGCGATGTGCTAAATACTCCTGAGTACCCGTTTCTCCGGCTTCGAATTTAGCAATTTTCGCCGCCAAATGATCCCGAAGTACGCGAAGTTTTTTGCCCACTATAATAATAAAGCTCGTTTCAGTCCATGGACCGGCCGCTAATGCGTCATCCAATGCCTGCAAGGTTTTTTTAGCTCTATCGAGATTTTCATCCATATCAGTCAATTCTAACAGTCGATCTTCCTATTCTACCATTAAAATACTCGTAAGTGACAGTTTTCTAAAAAAATGACAGACAACCTCCAATTGATAGGAGGTTGTCTGTAAATGAGGTTGAAAATAAAGAACTATTTTAAGATCCGAGTCTGCGACTAGACGACTCGTCAGCAGCATCCTCTTCTGTAGAGGGAGAAATCGAGGGCACAACTGGTTTTTGAGAGCTGTCCGCAACAGGTTTTTTGTTGAAAGTACCCGCTTTTAGATCACTAAGCATCCCACCAGCAGTCGTATCAATCGTCGCTGCCTGGGGACCGTTTTTATCACGACAAGCTACTTCTGAAACGTTGTTCACTGGTCCTATATAGGTGCCGCAAGGACTATCTGGCTGTCGCCCATGCATAACACTCAAAGCGGAGCCCAGTTTTTGCGTCGCTTCAGCAATTTCAGATAATGCAAATGGATTATTTTTAGAATCCATAGGACAACTCCATTAAAATATTTAAGCTCTATGCTAATAATAATAGCACATATTGTATTAACAAAACGTTAAGATATGAATTTTTTTGTCCCTAGGACGGTCGAATGGCTACACAAACTAATCATACATCAACTCATCTAGGGGCGTATAATCCTTGCTGGGCCCCCCTGAGATCAATTCATTCAACACATCCGTCATGCATAGCAAACGCAAAGAATTGGGCGTCACTTCGTCAAAGACCACTTCGATCCCTAACAAAGCACCTTCTGCATCATTGAAGCTCACACCCAATCCATATCCCAAACATAACGAACATAATTGGTCGGCTCTACGGGCAAATGCCGGTAGTAATCCTTGCAAAGCAAACACTTCATCATAACTTACAAAGCGGTCATTCAAATAGAATTTTACATTCAGCGCCGTAGCAATCTTAATCATGCATTTAGAGATATTTTTTTCCATTTAACGCCACCAAGGAGCGGATAATTTCACTGGTCCCGCAAAAAACAACCGCAACCAGCGCAAAAACACCGGCACTGTAAACCCAAAGTGCTCCAAAATACCGAAAAAAACGGCGGATGTCACCACTAAAAGTCCTGTCCACAAGCGAATATGCATCAAAAACAAAAAAATTGGAAATGCAGCTCTGGCATCCACTAAAAAAAACCGGGCACTGCGTGCTGAATCGCGCCAATGCGCTGAAGGAGAAAAATTCTCAGCCATTATTTAATCCCATTCATCGTCAAGCTCACTTTGCAAGCGTTTTTCTTCCATTAAAGCTTCTAATCGTCTCCTAGCATCTGACATCACAGGCTTAGAACGATGTGTTTCAATGATCTCTTCTGCTTCCACCAAATCATCATCTGCAATGACTACTTTATCATCATCATTATCATCAAATAATTCACTCATTCTAACCTCTTTAGACTATACTATGTGATAACAAGTTCAACAAATAAAAACATAACTATTCAAAACCTTTCAGGGAAACGCCTTATTTGAATAGATACATAAAAGCTATATACCGCATTTTTAAAATTTTGCCTAGTATCTGAAGGTATCAATATGACTATTCATCTCACAAAAACTCATATTAGGCAAGTATGTCTCTCTCAACGCAAGCATTTAGCCCGACAATTTGTCACACAAGCGTCTCAAAGAATCATAGATACCATTCAAGACTTGCAAGCGTATCAAACCGCAAAACATATTGCATGGTATCATCCTTCGCGCGGAGAAGTAGATCTATCTCTATTATGGCAAAACGCGTTAACCCAAAACAAATGTTGCTACTTCCCAGCTATTCAACCGAATAATACCTTGCTCTTTTTACCCTATACTGCGGATACCGAACTCGTTCTCAATCGTTATCAAATTACAGAACCTCATAAAGAGGGGCACGAAGCAATAGCCCCAGAAGATCTGGATATCCTATTTCTGCCCACTGTGGCTTTCGATGCCAATCAAAACCGTTTGGGTATGGGAAAAGGTTATTATGACAAAACTTTGGAAAATCATCCTGGGCCACTATTAATTGGCGTCGCTTACGAATGGCAAAAGCAACCAAATTTACCATACGATTCATGGGATATTCCTCTCACTATGATTATTACGGAAGAAAGGACTTATCCATAATTTGACCTTACAAAGACGGTATTTTCCCCGGATCTGACAACCACATTCATTATCAAGCAAGGTATTGTTGCAAATTTTTTAGAGCTCAGAATGAATGCCTTCTACAAATCATGATTACAGTTTGTTATACTCAAGAAAATACTGTTGTACTAGTCATAGGAAACGACGATGTTACTCCCTAAACAACTCGAAGATCTCGCCAAAAATCTGTACAATATTTTACCAAAGAATATGCAGATTCTTGAAGAAGATCTCAAACAGCAATTCAAAGAAATTCTACAAAGTGCTTTTACGCATTTGGATTTGGTCACCCGCGAAGAGTTTGATGTCCAAATAAAAGTGTTAGCGCGATCCAGAGAAAAAATCGACGCGCTAGAAAAAGCCGTCAATCAATTATTGCAAGAGAAGAATCTTACTAAGAAAAAAGCAACTAAATAAAGTCCAATTTGAGCCAAAAGGAAATAGGCCATGAATCTCGCTATCAGCCACACTCGGGCGACCGTTGGAATGCAGTCCCGTTTGGTAACCGTAGAAGTCCATTTATCGAATGGCTTACCGGGTTTTACTATTGTAGGATTACCGCAAACGGCAGTCAAAGAAAGTAAAGATCGCGTTCGATCTGCTATCTTAAACAGTCACTTTGAATTCCCCTGCCGTCGAATTACAGTGAATCTCGCACCTGCTGATTTGCCCAAAATAGGCAGCGGATTTGATTTGCCCATCGCCATTGGCATTCTAGCCGCCTCAGGCCAACTGCCCCTCTCCAAATTGGATCAGCATGAATTCATTGGAGAATTGGCTTTAAACGGCAGTCTACGCGGTGTCCCATCCGTTATGCCCATGCTAATAGCTGCTAAAGCTAGTGCAAGCACAATCATCATCGCAGCTGCCAATGCGCCCGAAGCCTCATTGATAGATTATTCAGGCGTATTGTATGCGGAAAATTTACGTGCCGTGCATCAATATTTATATCATGGGCAAGCATTAGCCAGCCCGCCAGCCTCCCTTTCCTTAAAAAAAGAGCCTCAGTATGCAGACGATTGGTCAGACATCAAAGGCCAGGCTCATGCCAAATCGGCACTGAAAATAGCGGCTTGTGGCGGCCACAATATTCTACTCTACGGACCACCTGGAAGTGGAAAAACAATGCTGGCCAAGCGTTTGGTCACCATTTTACCTGCACTAACCGAAGCCCAAGCTTTAGAATGCGCAACCATTCAATCCGTCTATGGCCGAATTACCGAAGCGGAAAATTGGCAGCGTCCGGCATTTCGGGCACCACACCACAGTGCATCCTCTATAGCATTAGTCGGAGGGGGGAATCCACCCAAACCGGGAGAGATTTCTTTGGCTCATCATGGCGTATTATTTTTGGATGAATTACCCGAATTTCAACGTAAAGTCCTAGAAACCTTACGTGAACCGCTAGAATCAGGACATATTTGCATTTCACGCGCTGCCATTCAAATTGAATTTCCTGCTCAATTTCAATTGATAGCAGCTATGAATCCTTGCCCTTGTGGCCAATTAGGCAATCCGCATGCCGAGTGCTTTTGTACCCAGGATGTTATCCGTCGTTATCACCACAAACTGTCAGGGCCATTTTTAGATAGGATTGATTTACATATTAATGTACCCACGCTCCCATTAGAAACCTTGATCTCAGCCCCCGCATCTCAGCCCAAAGAAAGCCCTCTATTGCGAACAGAGATAGCCAAAGTCCGCGCACTACAAATCCAACGACAAGGCTGTATTAACGCAGTTTTAAACACTGCAAATTGCAACCAATTTTGCGCATTATCTGAGTCAGAACAACAATTTCTTCATACCACATTGAGTCAACTCAAATTATCAGCACGCTCTTATTACCGCCTTCTCAAGGTCGCAAGAACCATAGCAGATATTCGCCATGCCCCAAACATTGAACGCAGCGATCTCCAACAAGCATTGGCTTTTAAAGCTTGTTTTTCTACGCAATCTTAACCATTCAAAGCTTCTAGAATTGCCATCCGTATAAACACTCCATTTTTGACTTGTTCCAAAATACGCGAGCGTGGCCCATCTGCCACACCACTGTCTATTTCAATCCCACGATTCAACGGCCCAGGATGTAATACAATTGCGTCCGGTTTTGCCCAAGCCAAACTGGTTTGAGTGATCGCATACTCACTATGATAAGCAGCCAAATCCATAGTTTCGTTAATTTGCAAACGTTCTTTTTGTACGCGCAATGCAATAACTACATCCGCATCTTGCAACCCCTGACGCAAAGAGGACGTGATGGAACCATAGGATGATCTTACAGTCGAATGCCAAATTTCTGGCGCAACCAGAACCAACTCTCTCACTTTCATCAAAGCACACAGACTTTGCAAGGAATTGGCCACTCTCGAATGCAAAACATCACCCACAATGGCTATTTTTAATTTTTCAAGCTGCGGCATATATTGCATAATCGTCATCATATCTAACAAAGCTTGACTGGGATGCTCATGCGTACCATCCCCCGCATTGATGATATGCATGGCCGACGAACACGCATCAGACATTAATTGCGGTAACCCATTTTGCTTATGGCGCATTACAAACAACTGAATCCCCATTGCATGCAAAGTTTGCAACGTATCTTCAATCGTCTCACCTTTGGTTTCAGATGATTGAGCAAAATCCATATTCACGACACGGATCCCTAAATTCTTGGCTGCCATCTCGAAACTGATCCGCGTTCGGGTTGAAGGTTCATAAAATAAATTCGCCAAACTGAGCCCGGATAGTTGTGGGTATTGGCGTTGAGATTTGAAATAAACTGCACGGTTTAACAACCGCTGACAGTCTTCATATGATAATTGACTGATTTCTAGCAAATGTTTCATTTATAGATCCTGCAACCACTGCTCTAGAATGATACAAGCGGCCACACAATCCACCTGCGACTGTTGTATTTTACGATAACCACCCTGTGTGTACAACTCTGTACGTGCAGCAACTGTCGTCAAACGCTCGTCCACCAGATGCACCGGCAATGCGAAACGATCTATCAATTGTTTTGCAAAATTGCGCGCTGCTTGCGTTGTATATTGCTCCTGCCCATCAATTTTGGTTGGCAATCCCACAATCAAACCAGAAGGACGCCATTTTTTGATCAATGCTGCGATTTCAGGCCAAGTAGGCACACCAGATTTAGCAGCCAAGGTTGTTAAGGGAGACGCGCTTTTGGTTAGGGACTGCCCTACCGCAACCCCAATACGTTTATATCCAAAATCAAATCCAATGTATAATCCTTCAGGCATGACCTAAACCTGTTAAATTATCCATATTTACTCCTAAAGTCTGCGCAGCCGCTTTCCAGCGTTCTGCATAAGGTACTTCATATAATAGTTCTGATTTATAAGGACAAACTATCCACGCATTTTGTTTGACAATTTCACGTTCCAATTCACCGTTCTCCCAACCCACATATCCCATAACAATAAGCAGATCTTTAGGACCCGTCCCATCGGCAATCGCTCGAATAATATCATTCGAAGTAGTAATAGTCACTTCATCAGGAACCAAAGACAAACTAGACTGCCAATGACCCGTCGGACGATGCATGACAAATCCTCGGTCGGCTTGAATTGGCCCACCAAATAACAATGGAATATGGTGATCAGTAGCCATCTGCGTACTGATGCCTAGTTGTTCAAACATTAAACTTGCAGGATGCCCCGTTGGGCGATTCACAATCATTCCCACCGTTCCGCGCTCATGATGCTCACAAATATAAATCAGTGCCTGTGAAAATATAATATCATTCACTGATGGCAGGGCTACTAAAAAATTATTTGCTAAGGCCATTGGTGCCGACATACTATGATCCCTATTCAAGTCTCACTGTAAGTATATACTATTGTGAAGAACGTACCGCGGTTTGGAGAATTTATGCTTAAAATCAATAGACAATATCCTCTTTTTTTTGTGTCTGGACTCATAAAGATCCTGATTTTATTTGTAAGCATTTCTTCCTATGCTCAACCCATAGCTCAACCTGTGGCTTCATTGGATACTAATCAACCAAAGTTTAATCTAAAACAGGCCAACAAAACCTTCGACCAGCTCAATCTTCAGCTTTCAGTCGAGAATCTCAATGTCGAACATTTAGAGGCAGCCATCACTACTCTGAATAATCTGATTGATAATGCTAAAATCAGCATCAATTTCTATCAAAAAAAACTGAATGGCCTGGATAATTTAATCAAAGAGGCAGAAACGACCAAAGAAGAGGACAAAGCACCTAACGCTATAGAGCCTAGCAAAGAACATGAAAAAGCAGGCGCCGATTTGGTGTATTTAAAACAAGAACAAAAAAACATTTCGGACCAAATGGCTCAATACCGTCTCTTTACGATTCGAGCTCAAGAGGCCATCACCACTTATCAAACTGCGATCACGAAAATCAAACAACAGCAAGTACTCACTCGCGGTTTGCCTTTGTTGTCATTATTGGATCATTTACAAAAGGATGACAACCAAACCACCATGACTTTCCCAATCTTGGCACAGCTTCCAGTTATGACCAAGACACTATTCAACACGTTATGTATTATCACCATGCTGTGTATCGTAACCAGTATCGTTGTCATCAAGAAAATCAAATCGCATGCCTTGACCCAGCGATTGTTGCGAGTCAGACAGATTGGAATATGGGATGGTCTACTATTGTTTGCATGCTTAATCATAAGTTGTTTAAGTCTATATTGGATTAATACCGTCTCGACGCAAAATAACACTACTACGTTAACCATTTATCTGCTGGTTGTAGGCTGCACTTACTTCTGGGCACTGGCATTCATTAATATGCTTTTTAAAAGTAAAATTGTTTCTGCCGCTTTTTATTGGTACTCACTGGATTGCTGTTTTTTTAAAAATTTATTGATTTTTTTACTCACGTATTACTCTATTTCACAAATTGGAACAACCATCGTCCAAACCCTAACTGTCAGTGATATTATATGGCAATTAGCGCAAATTATTTTTCTCTCAACCGTCGTCATCACTATTGTGGGTTTTGTTTATTATTTTGGTCATACCCACCGCCACATTTACTTTATACGAACCCATCAAAAAATTCTCCAACGAGCAATCGCTTCATTATTTGTGGCCTGTGGCATTCTGAATATTTTAGGTTATCATCAAATGGCCATTCATCTCATGTATGCCAGTATTACAACCTGTGCCATTTTATTTAGCTTATTCTTACTGGTCTCTGCCATTCAAAAAATATATTTATTATGCGCTTATCCCAGCCCGATTTACCGCTATATTATCGGTGCCCTGGGTTATAAATCGAATCAGACGGTCATCGAGTTTATTATTTTAAAAATCACCACTCAAATTATTATATTCAGCATTGGAATCTATTTGATTGGACAAACCTGGGGATATGGCACCTATTACCTCAACACTGCTTATTCGCAATTGCTCAACGGGATCCATTTCGCCAGTTTTACGTTCTACCCAACCCGTATTGTGGCCGGAATTCTAATTTTCTGCGTTCTGTATTTAACTTTCCGCAGTATTGCAACCAAATTCAGCCAACACGTGCAGTTTGAAGAGGAAGAAGAAGCCCAAGTCGCTGTCGCCTCTATTTTGATTTATATCGGCTTCACATGTGCTCTGGTAGCCGCTTTACTCGTTTCCGGAATAGATTTCACTGGACTGGCCATTGTCGCAGGTGCGTTGTCTGTGGGAATCGGTATGGGCTTACAAAGCATCGTCAATAATTTTGTATCAGGTATTATTTTATTGATTGAAAAACCCATCAAATCAGGTGATCACATTAATATTGATAATATAGAAGGCTGGGTCAAAAAAATTCGAATCCGCTCTACACACATTACCACTAGTGCACGCGAAGATATCATCATTCCTAACTCCGATTTGATCACTAAGGCGGTCATTAACTATATGTATACCGATCGATATCTTTCTATTTCTTGTGAAGTCGGCGTTATGTATGACAGCGATCCTATTTTAGTACAAAAATTACTTTTACAAGCAGTCTCCGAGCACGATGAAATCATTAAAACCCCACGCTCAAAAGCGAACGTTTTATTTCAAAGTTTTGGCGATTCTGGCATGATTTTTCAAGTCTGGTTTTTAATTAAAGATGGTAATAAAAAATCAATCGTACGTTCTGATGTCAATTTTACTATTGATCGCCTATTTCGTGAGCACCACATTAAAATAGCGCATCCTCAACGCGATATTAATGTCAAACTGTCTGAGATTCCAACAAAAACTGAAGATAAATAAGTAATTTCATAAAAAAGTATTGAGCATGAAAGTGATCTTCGGTTATGTTGTATGTAGAGGTTATTTTTAAGATCACATAATTTTTAATTACATTACATATTTTTTCAGATTGAGGGAACGATTGATCATTTAACCGCACAAGGAGCATGCAAATGGCAAAAGGTGAAGTGAAGTGGTTTAACAATACCAAAGGGTGGGGCTTCGTTATGTTGGAAGGAACAGGCGAAGATATTTTTGTTCATTTCTCGGCAATTAACTGCACGGGATACAAAACGTTGGTTGCAGGTCAGACCGTAACCTTTGAATTACAAAAAGGGGGTCGAGGACTACATGCCATCAATGTTTCAGTAGCTGAAACAGAAGAAATGGCTGAGAGTGCCACCGCTTAAAAATAATTGTTCGTATTCATTAAAATATTATACGACGGACTGTTGATATAAATTTGTTATAGACTGTAACCACCAGGTATTCCGATCGGCCTATTTTTATAAATTTGCAGAATTAATTGCCTGGGTTTTCATCGTGCAGTATGTTAGATACGGCCACCCATATATTTTCTTAAACGGAAAATCCAACCGTTTCGGGCCCGAGTCTAGTGGCACGACGATGTGGATTTTTAGTTTTTTATTTTTGCCTATTACCACGACTCATCCGAGGAATTCAGCGCCTCAACCATAGAATACGCTAGATCCCGCAGACAAGCCGCGGGTCATAGACAGCAGGTGAAGCTTTTAACTTAATGACAACTCGGGGCTTATTATCGACATTGACATAATGCTACCCGAGCGATATTACGCGCATAAAAGCTACGGAGAACCAACAGGAACTTTAATCTTAATTTCTTCCTCTCCGGAACCAACTGTAACACCAGCTCGCGCATTTAAAAGCGTCGTGTTAACAGAAAATGAATCAAATCCAAGGCTGCTTTGGAAGTAACAAGTAACGATACCAGTAGTTGGATTATATTTTACACTTGTCCCATCGTACCCAGCTGCTTTAAGATCAAAGGGGATTTCTCCTGGATTTATAGGAGCTTGAAAAAGAGGATGTGAAGGCGCATCACTGTTCACTCTTTCAGTTCCAAATCCGGCTATGTAAGTACCATAATTTGTGAGTTTATCTTTCGTTTTTTTGATATATCGGGGCAATTTACAGTAATCTTTGTAACGTGCTTGGTTACTGCCAATGCAATTGGACTAATCGAACACGATAATACAGCAATAGAAATCAAGGAACCCATTAGTTTTCTCATTTTTCTCTCCTATTAGGGTAATGCGCTGATACTCGCGCACAACTATAATAATAGGCACTATTGGTTGGCAGAACTATTGGTGATATCCATACTTTTCTAGTGCTTTATGGGGGGATAAGCTTGGCGTGTTCGCTGAACCGACAGAATACACATCATCCAGAGCACAGTCTTTTTGCGCGAAGGATCTTCTGATTTGTGCACAATCTGAGATCCTTCGCTACGCTCTGAATGACGTACCTGAGGTTACTAGGATTAGATAGTGATTACTTTGTTACTGTGATGACAACAACGTAGCATACACCTTTTGTGCGGGGACAAAATCAGGGTATTGTGCAACGATTTTCTGTAAGCTTTGCAATGCCTGCTGATCTTTCCCTTCATTAAGTAAAGCCATCGCATTATAATACATGTTTTTAGCATCAAAGTTCTGTGAGATCTCGGTTTTACGAGTAATTTTTGCAGTCGCCAAAGCTGGTTTAGAGATTTTTTGAAGATTGGCTTTGAACCAAGACGTTGTAGTAGAACGACTATATGTATTCTTTTCGTGTTTATGTGGTGTATACGCAAAAAATATTTGTGAAATATAAAAAAGCAAACCAACTAACATAGCAAAGCTAATGGGAATGATATAAGCTTTCTTCGCAAGCGTACTTTTTTCAGACTTTAATACTTTCTCACAATAAACACTTGAAGAAGGATTCAAAGATCCTGAAGCACGCTTTTTAGTTTGCTTCAAATTATCCAATGTTTCATTAATAACGCTCATAATCTTCCCTCTTAATATTTACTCACCGTGATCTTGTTTCAATACGCTCAAAAAACCACGCGCTCTAGACTTAAAACCGCCTAATAAATTCTGCCAAAACTGGGATGTCTTGGTGTACTCAGTATCAACAATAGCTTTTGAAATCAATTCTTTCGTCAATTGATGTTCAGCACGACTATATGCCAACATTAAAGCCTTATGACAGACAATATTAATCAACCGCGGTATCCCTTGCGTTTTTTTGTATAACAATCGACTCGCATTGGGTGTAATGGTAATACCGTGTTTCTTTCCCGTGACAGTTGCTTTAGACAACCGATGAAAAATGTAATTATTCAAATCTTTTTGTTTAATCGGTAACAATGTATATGAAAATGAAACTCGCTGCAGAAGATGACTAGAGGAACGCAACTTGTCATCTAAATCTAAGCCACCAATCAAAACAATCTGGCAGAGTTTTTCACCTTCACAATCTAAATTCCCCAAAATTTGAATGGTTTCAAGATTTTCTTTACTCAGATATTGCGCCTCATCAAACAACAATACCAGCCGCTTAGACTTCTTTTTCAGCTTCAATGTTTTAGCATGAATAAGCTGTAATAATTGCGCAGGCTGCGTATCAGGTTCATAGGAAACCTTCAATTTGCTTGCAATCAACTCTAACAACTCTGGATAAGTAAAATACGGATTCATCACATAGACTGGATAGTCTTGGTCAGCGATCCTTTCAATAAACAAACGACAAAGTAAACTTTTTCCAGTGCCAGGTTGGCCAGTAATTTTAATAATACCATCGTTTACTTGCAACCCAACCAACAGCACATCCAACGATTTTTGATGATGCTCAAGTTGATAATAATAATCAATATTGGGATATTGGTTGAAAGGGAATTCAGTCAAATTATAAAAGTCTTGATACATCAAATGCTCCAGACACGTTATGATTAATGAGAAACAACCGCATACAAATACAATTCAAGAGCTCTCCCTAGATAAAAACACCAGGAAGAGCACTGAGAAAAGAGTTTACGATGATTTATTTGGCGCTTCAGTAGCAAACAGATCATACGCTTTGGTGACATCCTTTTCTACACCATAGCCATTTTTATACATGATTGCCAACTGAGTTCTTGCCGACGTATTACCTTTCTGGAAAGCGGAGTTAAGCCAATAGAACGCTTTAGAGTAATCTAGCGTAGTACCGGTACCATTGAAATACATCAAACCAAGATGATATTGAGAGTCTGCGTCTCCTTTTTCCGCTGATTTTTGATACCATTTAAAAGCTTCTTGAGCGTCTTGATTCACCCCGATTCCAGTATCATACATCATAGCCAGTTTAGACTGCGATTTACTATTGCCGCCCAGTGCCGCTTTGCTATGCCAGAATGCTGATTTACTATAGTCAATTGCCACACCTTGACCTCTAGAATACATTTCAGCAAGGGTGTATTGCGCAGCCATATTCCCTTGTTGCGCAGCTTTTTCTAGCAGTTGCGCCGCTCTACGCTCGTCTTTAGAGACTTCTTTACCATTCAAATACAATTGAGCCAGCGTATATTCTGCTTTTTCATTATTCGCCGCAACTGCTTTCTCTAACCAATGCATAGCTGTTTTGGTGTTTTTAGGTACCATATTTCCATTTAGGTAATAAGACCCCAGTTTATATTGAACATTGGCATTTCCTTGATCAGCAACTTCTTGGTACAGCTCCAATGCTTTGGGTAAATTCTGCTGAACACCATCACCATGTTCGAATTTCTCTGCCAATTTGTTTTTAGCAAACAAATTCCCGGAATTGGCAGCCAATTGATAATAGTACCCTGCCCGTTCTTTATTAACAGGAACACCCAAACCTGCATCATACAAGCGCGCTAATGCAATTTCGCCCCGCATTTGACCCGTTGCACCAGCATAACCATTATCCACAGCTAATTTATAATATTTAAAGGCTTGAGCATTATTAATTGGCATTCCAATTCCAGTTTCATTAAATAAGCCCATTTCGTACTGCGCGTAAACATTACCGTTTTGTGCTGCTTTTTCATACCAATGAACAGCCTGATCAGTAGATTTTTGAACACCCTTACCATTTTGATACATGCAAGCAATCGCATATTGTGCGTCAGACATGCCTTCTTTAGCAGAAATCATATACCAATTGAACGCGCTTTCTTTGTCGGCTTTTACGCCTTTGCCATACTGATACATCAATCCAAGATTGTTAGCAGCAATTGCAGAACCCTGCTTGGCAGCTGCCATATATAACGCTTCAGCTTTCGGCAAATCACTAGGCACCTCATCATCAAACTCATAAATGAAGGCCAACGCAGTCATTGCAGGCACACATCCTAATTCTGAAGCATGATTATATAAATTGATCGCCATATTGATGTCACGCGGCACTCCGATACCCAGTTGATACATATTACCTAAAGAGTAAATCGCCAACGGATTAGATTGGGCTGCGGCTTTCTCATACCAAGATTTGGCAATTTCTTCAGATTTAGCAACTCCAATCCCTTTTTCATATAAATAAGCAATCTTAAGTTGTGCAGAAGCATCCCCTTTTCCTGCTGCTTTTTCATACAATTGCACCGCTTCTCCAATTTTCTCATTGGATTGGCCCCGCGTAATATAATAATCGGCCAGGAACAATTTGGCTTTCACATTTGCTTGCGCAGCAGATTTTTCAATCAAAGCAATCGGCGATACATTCCCACCTTTACCTTGATTCATTTGAAGTAACACTGCGTAATTATATTGAGCCAAAGGATAGCCTTGTTGCGCCGAAGCTTCTAACAAACGAATACCACCTTTGGTATCTTGACCAACGCCAGTGCCCTGATAAAAATACGTTCCCAAAATATACTCAGCGATTGCGGATTTTCCTTCCGCAGCTTTTTCATACCAATCAATCGATTCTGCAGCGTTGGCTTGTACCCCAATACCACGATTTAGCATGAGCGCTACAATCAAACTCGCTTTGACACTTCCACGTTCTGCCGCCTGTTTAGCAGTACGGAATGCTCGGGCCAATACTTCATGATTTTGTGTATTAAGGAGGTAGTAACTAGCCAACAGTTCTTGAGCACCGACATGATCTTGCAACGCTGCTTTTTGATACAACTGAATAATTTTAGAATTCAATTCAGATTTCGCTGTCGGATCAGCTTGGTTACCAACATCTTGTGCATATAATTGCGCAAGACTAAATTGTGCATCTGCAATGTCTTGCTCAGCCGCTGCAACATAAAATTGTTCAGCTTTCGCTCTGTCTTTGGGCAAAGTCCGCAACCCATATTCGTAACAAGTTCCTAATAAATACTGAGCATACCCATCGCGAGACGTTGCGGCAGCGTTCAGCCATTGCAACCCTTCTTTCGTATTTTGTTTTACACCAGCACCATCCAAATACATCAAAGCCAAATTGTATTTTGCTTTTGCAAAATCTTGCTTTGCCGCACTACGATACCATTCAGCTGCAATTTTTTTGTCGCGAGCAACACCATTCCCTTCTTCATACATTTGCGCAACTTTAAATTGTGCTTTCGCAGACCCGTGCACCGCTTCTTTCAAAATAATATTGAAATTGGCTGGCGTTTTCACTGAATCATTTTCATCTTTCGTCAAATGGTAAACATACACATTTGAATTCACAGTTTTTCTAAGATGGCTCTCATCATCATCCCAAGTCAACAATTGCTTGAGGGACTGATTTTTTGGACTCTCTAAATGGTAAACGGTATTAAAGACATCCGCTTTGGTGATACCGCCTAATTTAGGCGTAGTCATCGCCATATCTGTCGCATCAAAATAGACTTGACGTTTATCACTGACCAGTGATTTTAATTGTTCAGTTGCTAAAACATCGCCATTGTCACTCGCTTTCTTTAACCAATGAACCGCTTGATTGTAATTATCTGCAACAGAAGCGTCTTTCAAATACATTTCAGCCAGAGCATGTTGCGCTTTCGTATAATTTTGCTCTGCTGCTTTGGTATACCAAAGCTTAGCCAAAGACAAATCTGCCTGACGACCAAGATTGCCTTCATTCAAATACCCCAAACGATACTGCGCTTCCACATCGCCAGCATTCGCTGCTTCCGTTAGCCAAGTAACCGCTTTATTCACATTAGCCGCAGACTTATTGGCAGAGAGGTACATCAAACCTAAAGCTAATTTGGCTTTTTCATTGTCTTGTTTATTCATAGTAGAATTGGAATCAGTCGCTGCCAACTCCAGCCAATGCATCGCTTGCGCATTGTCTTGCGCGACTAACTCGCCTTCGTAATAAATTTTACCTAATTTATAGCGCGCTTTGAGATGACCGCTGGAGGCTGATTTTTCCAACCATTTCACACCTTCTTCCGTTTTCAGACGATCGCCGCTTTTTAAATCTAAGATGGCTAATTCATATTGCGCATTGGCATTATTGCCTTGTGCTGCTTTTTCGAACCAGTGCCTGGCCTGATCTTCAGCTTTGGGGGTTCCATAACCATTTAAGAAAGCCATACCGCAAAAAACTTGCGCTTCCATATTACCTTGCTCTGCCGCGAGTTTATACCAACTCAAAGCTTGTGGAACACCGCTCTTAACATTCAAAAAATACTTGGCCATGTAAATTTGCGCAGGCTCATATCCCAAACGCCCAGATTCTTGAATCAGCTTCAAACCTTCCTGTTGCTTTTGCACAACGCTAGATCCATTGATATACATTTTCCCAAGATAAAACAGAGCTTGCTTATCATGATGACCAGCTAGTTCTTGCAGCGCTTTACTTGCTTTATAGTAGTTGCCGCTATAGTAGTCCATCATATAATCGGTAGACGCAGCAAGCGAAGAAATGGGGGTCAGCACAAACATAAAAGGTATTAAAGTCCGTCTCATGATACATCCTTAATTAGCATAATGAATTGTCTAGACATAGCCCAGCATCCTCACCATACCGCACCGGTTGGAAAAAATCCATATTTATAAAAAATAATTTTTAATGGCATTACGGATGCGCAAACCGATACAGAGGCATTCTTCGTTAACTTGCTTTAATTGGTTTTTTAATATAAATTATGAGCAATTAATAAACCACAAGATTGGATTGTCATTTTGCAAAATCAAGCATCTTTTCAAGAACAATGCGACACCATCATTGCCTGGAGAACAAAGAACTTAAGTCCTCAAGCATTGTTTGAACTACCTGAAGTTGTTTATCTTTCACCGAATGACCGCCCATTGGAGATAAAATATACTGAGGAGCAGATTAAAAAAAATTATAAACGCTTGGCCCTTAAGTTTTACCCTGACAAAAACCCCTTAAATAAAGACCGTGCGGAACAAGCTTTCGATGTGATTAAAGAGGCTCAAGACTATCTTTTGTATACCATTCAGCGCAATGTTACTAACATCGCAACCAATGAATTTTATTTGTACTATCATAGAAATACTATCGGAAATAGAACAAAAGAAGACAAGATAGAAGGTATGATTAGAGAAGGTTATCGTTAGAGAAATACTAAGAGTTTTAGCAAGCAGCTCTCATTTTGGAGCAGACAGTCTCAAAACCGAAATGGAAAAATTATTTCGCGTCAATGACAACAGTAATGCAGATAGCCTTTTGCAATTTTACATAGAGTTTTTTAAGGATGATTTTGTCATTGATAACTTCATGACCCAGTTTCCTTTGATGATTCCTGCATTTCATCATCTTAACTATCTTGCCCGTGAGCAAGCAATCCCTTTATATAAAAAGACTATTATCGGGCGCCCAGAACTTTATCGCTATTTAAATGAAAAAGAACGTGCAGACCTATTTATACTGATCGCCACGCTGGCTCAAGACCGTAGACTTGACACTTTGATGTATATTCCTCAAGACCCATTGACACCAGGCTTAATCACGGCTCTGTGCGAGTTTTGGCCAGACCTGGAATTTCATTTTAATCAAGATACTACTAATCCATCTCATTGGCGACAAGGACAACCACGCGGTAGCACGCTCCCGAACTTTCAAAACGTGCAATATGCATTGCTGGGAACCGTTATTTGCATTGCAATGCTTGTACTTGCTTATCATTTTTGGCCAATCATCGCTCTTTGGCCAGAGATCCTTCTTAAAAGTATTGTTATGCCTATAGGAGGCGCATTAATCGGCTTGGGAGCCGGCGGATTAATGATCTCGACACAATGGGGGTATGATTATGCGACCAAAGTTTATCCAGAAACTCGCGCCATTCAAAAGCTTTTAATCGAGAATAATTTCTTTAAAGTGACTACACCGCATAGGCCTGAGAGAGCGCCTACTGAGGAATTGACTGATTCTGATAACAAGTACTCTGAACCAACAGCATAATATTTACTCTCAGAGCAATTGGTGAATCGTATCACCAGGGCAAAAGCATGTGTGACGCATAAATGCGCGGATAGAATTATATTTGCAATCATCTAACATTGGATATGTCCGTTTAAAAACGAACACATCCTAACATTTGACAATACTTTATTCCATATTGGAGGTTACAGCGACCTCTTACGCGCGCGGCTCGGATTGATCCGAGCTCCGTTGTAAGCACTTACCCGGCGATTGTGACAGGATACTTTGGTTCTGTATTAATATCGCTCATTATTCACCTCTGCTATAAGATTTTACTCTCTTAGCTAGGTGTCCGACAAATCAGGGCAAGATCACATGCCACTTTACCGTCAAGAAGCGATGTTTACTGAGGCCAACATCTCTATAACCCGGGGGACGTTGAGCAACTGGATGATCAAATCAGCCAACTTGCTCACCCCACTGGTGAAATTAATGATGGCCGACATCCACAACTACGACATTGCCTACGCCGATGAAACACCCTTGCAGGTCTTAAAAGAAAAAGACCGATTAGCCACCCAAAAATCTTACATGTGGCTCTTCATCGGCGGCCCACCGGATAAGCGTGCTTTTGTTTATCAATACCACACCACGCGCTCGCACCAAATTCCCTTTGATTTCTTTGCCGATTTTAAAGGTTGGCTGCATGCTGACTGCTACAAAGCCTACATCGCCCTAGGCCAACTGGAGCATATCCAGCACGTTGCCTGCTGGGCGCATGCCAGACGCTATTTTGTTGATGTTGCCAAACTCAGCAAAAAAGAGGGCTTGGCTCATCGGATTATAAAACTGATTGGCAAACTCTATCAGTTGGAACGTGATTTAAAAGATGAAACTGCCTCCAAGGGTATGATCTTCGAGCGTCGACAACAGGTCGCGGTTCCTGTGCTGGCCCAAATCAAGACCTTGTTGGATGAGGCACAATTTAAAGTTGCCCCTAAAAGTCCCTTGGCCACAGCCGTCTTTTATTCTCTGAATCATTGGCAATCCTTAAACACCTACCTTCAAGACGGCCGCCTTGACATCGATAACAACACCTCCGAACGCGCCATCAAACCCTTTGTTATCGGCCGCAAAAACTGGCTCTTCCACGGCAATGACCTTGGTGCCCAAGCTGGCAGCATCCTTTTCTCACTCATTGAAACCTGCAAGCAAAACAAGGTGGATGTCTTCTCTTGGCTAAAATACGTCCTCGCCAACATTCATCATGCCCAAACGGTCGAGAAACTTGAAAAACTCCTTCCCTACAACATTGACCCTTTGCTTTTAACTGACATGAGAAGCATACCTGAGCTGAGCATGCCCGAGAAAGATGGGGTTAATTAACCGCATACGGTTTGAAACTTATCTGATGTAATAAAAAAATCCTTAAGTCGGTTGGCTGTTCCATTGCTCCCCAAGCCCGATTTCCAACGGCTAGTTTTTTACAAGCTTATATAGTTCTATAGGATTTGATAAGTTGATGTTCAACATTGAATCCTAACCATGAGTATTTATCTGATGGATTTATTACTAAGTCAAATTTGTATGCAATTTGTAGCTGCTTAACAAAATTATATGTGTTAGTAATAATCCCGGAATATTTTATAGTTTACATTTTGGCCAAATAATTAAAGTTTAATACCTAACTTTTCTGAATTGCCATAACAAATTTTTTGTAACGTGTCAGCAGGTAGGTCACATCCCCTAATAAAATTCATGGATTGTTCGAGATTCTCGTATGGATAATCAGTAGCAAGTAAAACATGGTCGCTACCCATAATTTGTAAAACAAAAAGAAGTGCTTGTTTTGAAAATCTGCCGCTTGTGGTCATATAAACATTTTCTAATATAACTTCTGATGGTGTTTTTGTAATAGCAGGTCGCTGATTGATAAAGCCTTGGACATGACTAACATTTGGATTGGCATAAGCCCAGTCTATTCTATCTGGTATTAGCATAGGCAGAGTTTCTCCTAGATGTCCAATAATAATGTTTAACTTAGGAAATTGTTCAAAAACTCCTGCGTAAATCATGCGCACAAGACAAAGAGCAACATCAAATTGAAATCCTAGAGGAGGGCCTGCTAAAGCAAATCCAAATTTCCCATATTCTTTTGATAAAGGAGTTGTAGGATGAAGATAAATTGGAATATTCATAGCTTCAGCAGCCTCTAATAATGGCCAATATTCTTTATTATCAAGGTATTTTCCTTCACCAAAATTAGAATGAGCAAGCCACCCGACAAATCCTAATTCTGTAACCGTACGTTGTAATTCTTTAACAGCCGCAGGAACATCGTAAGGAGAAATTGTTGCAAAACCAAGAAAGCGAGAAGAGAAGCGTTTGGTAGCGTCGTATATTATATCATTTAATTCTATTGCGAATGATGTTGCACTTTTATGATCAGGATCAAATTCATCAATACCAGGAGATGAAAAACTTAAAACCTGAATGTCCAATTTAGCCTGGTCCATTATAGCTATCCTGCTTTCTGCTACATTACAAAGAGCGTCAATAAAAGCTTGACTTTGAAATAGCGAGATTTTTTCAGTGAATCGAAGATTGTATGAGTCTCGTTCTGGCAATTTGACAAATTTAGGATAATCATTACGTTTTTCTAGATAATCAAATACAGCTTTTGTATAAAAGTGCGCCTCAAGATCGATAGTTTTCATGTTGACGATAGTCCTTAAAGTCATTCATTATAAAAACCATAATTGAAAATATTATAAATAACAAGATAAATAAAATCTGTTTATGTTCAAAATCACATGCACTAACAGCTACTGATGGTTGAGTCCGTAAAATGCTGTAAATTCGAGATGACCAATTAGGAATTGAGTCATCGCTAAAATTCGGTACTATTGAGTTGTCGAACAACAATAACAACCGAGGAGAATAGCGATGACGGATTATAATGTTACCGTAGGCAAAGAGCTGCTGCCAGATCTTTTATCAGGCCAAGATGGTTTGGCTAAGTTAATTGAAAGCGTCTTGAATCAAGTATTAGAGGCTCAGGTGAGTGACTCTTTGGGCGCGGAACGTTACGAACGTTCGGAAGAACGACAAAGTTATCGGAATGGTTATCGCGCACGTCAACTCTACACACGGGTGGGCCCGGTTACATTACAAGTACCTCAGACAAGAGATGGTTCGTTTTCAACCGAGATATTTAAACGCTATCAGCGTAGCGAACAAGCCTTTGTGTTGGCATTGATGGAAATGGTCGTCAATGGCGTATCCACACGAAAGGTCACAAATATTACGGAAGAGCTTTGCGGTGTTAGCTTTTCTAAATCAACCGTTAGTCAACTGTGTGCGGGGCTCGGACCCAAAGGTGCGCGTATTCAATGAACGTCGTCTTGATGAGGCTAAATTTCCGTTTATTATGGTTGATGCCACATTTATTAAAAGTCGAGAAGGCGATCGAGTGGTTTCAAAGGCGGTACTTATCATTTCAGGCATAAGAGACGATGGGTGCCGAGAGGTTCTTGGTCTTAAAATTGGTGACACAGAGAGCTTTGCAACGTGGGAAGAAACTTTTCGCTGGCTTAAATCTCGTGGCCTAAAAGGCGTTTTATTTGTTGTTTCTGACCAACATGCGGGCCTTGTTGAGGCCGCTAGGAAGCATTTCCAGGGAGCTACTTGGCAGAGGTGCCAAGTTCATTTGATGAGGAATATCTTAGGCTTTTGCTCACCTCGACACCGTAAGGACGTTGCAGAAAAAGCAAAACTAGTTTTACAAGCACCCGATATGACCGATGCTAGGCGCCGTTTAAATGAGTTTGTCGAGCAGTTTGAAAAGTCAGCGCCGAAGGCTGTGGCCTGTCTTGAGGAGGCTTTTGAAGATGCAATGGCGGTGATGGCATTGCCTGATAAATATCGTAAGCGCCTCAGAACAACGAATATGCAGGAAAGATTGAATGGGGAAGTGAAGAGGCGTACCAATGTAATACGCATCTTTCCCAATGATGGTAAGCGGTTAATTAACCGCCTCTTTTAATTCCCTTCCCCAGTCCGGATACTCTTGCAGATTCAATCAGGAGGAGTATTCGATGAGTTCCGACAATCCTAAGCCCAAACAAGCTTTTTGGAATGAGCATTCAGAAGCATGGCAATCCAGTGGATTAAGCCAAAGGGCGTATTGCGCCCAACAAGGCATTAATTATCGAAGTTTTATTGGTCATCGCAACCGCACAGCACGCAAAGTTCGGCAAGCCGCGATGAGTTTCATTGAAGCAAAATCAGAATCCGTTGCGACGAGTCAGCAGACTGTTGGATTACAGCTGATGCTTCCGAACGGCATTCGTGTTGGCATCAGCAACGAAGTTAACCCGACCCTATTGAAAACGGTTCTGGCGATTGCTGGAGGTCTGTCGTGTTAAGATTGAGCGAAGGCACAAAGATTTACGTATCCGCTGAATGCGTTGATTTCCGCAAGGCCATTAATGGACTGAGCGCTCTGGTGGTTGAGCAATTCGCAAGCCCGGCAAACGATGGTTCTGTGTATGTTTTTTACAATCGCGGCTGCGACCGGGTAAAGTGCTTGTTTTGGGACAAAAACGGCTTTGTTCTTCACCACAAGCGCCTGGAGCGAGGGCGATTCAAGTTCAGCAAGGACCAAGACGGTACGTCCGTCATCACTCACCAGCAATTGGACTGGCTCTTTGCGGGGCTGGATTTTAAGTTAATGGCTGAGTTTCCGCTGCTTGACTTCAGCCTTCATTTTTAATGTAAAACAACGACATTTGGAGAATACCAGCAGATCTCAATGTGAATAACCAAAAGATCAAACCATTTCAAGATCTTTCTTACACGTTTTTACGGAAATAGAGCAAAGCAAGAGTTAAAAAAATGGTGTAAGCTCAGGCCCACTTAGATTTATTTTTATTTTTCATCATGATTATTCCTGCAGTGCAAATAGAAAAAGAAAAAACCAGAACGACCAAATTGGAATTTAATAAATTAATCAGTTATCTGAAATTTTCATTTTCAATATTACCTGATGAACGCTCGGGATATAATACAATTTACAGTATACAAGACGCAGCACTGAGTGCTTTTTCAGTATTTTTTACACAATGCCCGTCATTTTTAGCCTATCAAACCCAAATGCAGGAAACAAAAGGTGAAAATAATGCCTTTAGTCTGTTTCAAATAAGCAAGATTCCAAGTGATAACCAAGTACGTAATTTGCTCGACCCAATAAATCCAAGCAACTTAGACCGGGTATATGAACACATTTACGAGGAGCTACGCGTTAATGGTTACTTAGAAAGATACCGCAGCTGTCTAGAAAAAACCCTATTAATTCCTATGGATGGGGTCTGCTACCATTCATCCGAGACAATATTTTGTGAAAAATGCAGCCATCAGCAACACAAAAATGGCAGTGTTACCCACACTCATAGTGCAATAACCCCCGTTATTGTTGCACCTGGCAATAAGCATGTTATTACTTTGCCTCCTGAATTTATCACGCCACAAGATGGCCATAACAAGCAAGATAGCGAGCAAGCAGCAATAAGGTGTGAGCTCGTAACAACGAATGCGGATGGTAAAATTATATACAGAAACTCATTTATCACAGATCATTTAATCAGAAAAGGCAACATTGTCGATGTGATTAAAGCAGGTCGAGCCCGCTGGAAAATAGAAAATGAAAACAACAATACTTTAAAAACAAAGGGCTATAATTTAGAGCATAATTTTGGTCATGGCGATCAATATTTATCACAGACATTGTTATCAATGAATCTACTTGCCTTCTTGTTCCATACCGTCCTGAACTTGATCGATATATCGTATCAATTAATTCGGGCAAAATTACCATCACGCAAAACATTTTTTGATGATATTCGTGCTCTTACTCGTTATATGTATTTTGATGATTGGCAGGCATTAATGAACTTTATGATGTTTGGTTTAAAAATAAAGCATCATAACAGTAGTTAGCCAGGGATTTGAATTAAAAAATGTTAATTTCGTTTTAGCATTGGCTATAAAGCCGAACGCCACTACCTTGCGCTCGGGCTCGCACGCGTTTACGGTAATGAGCGCTATCGCGAAATTGTTTTATTTTTTAGATATTCACACAATAGTTATTCAAAATAACCGCTTTGTTTTTATCATAAAACATTCCCACGACAGCGGTCATTACCATGAACGTATGCGAGCATGCGTGCTCGGTTTTTAAACGACTCGAATATGCATATAATAATTGATTGATTAATGGGCGGTACATTGAGAACTGCTGTTTCATACCATTTACTCTTGGAATTTTTCATAAATAGAACGAAAGATTTCCATTTTCCCCTTAGAATCTGGATGTAGATTAATTTTGTCTAGAATTCAACTCAATACGCCTTGATATTCTGCCATAGACATCTATTCGCGCTTACGATATTTCTTCCATCACTTATAACTCCCCAAATTATCCGCCACACGCAACAACTCAATATACATAAAGCTTATCTTGTTGCGGACGATTACACTCTATCTGGATAGAAATTTATGAAATCTCCCAAAGTTTGGCTTTTCCTACTACTCAATACCCGAAAAATAGTGTCTAAAACCAGCTCAAGCCTTTTACTAACGTCTTCTGCAAGAAAGCGCAAAACAATATACCCATGCTCTTGTAATAACAGATCTTTCCGTCTATCTGAACGATAAGCTTCTCTCGACGAAAGATGCTGCATACCATCAATTTCAACGACAATCCGTAAATCTTGGCATAATAAATCCACCTCCAAACATCCCAAGCCATCAAATGGAATAGCAAGCTCATGGTTTAATTTAAAACGCCCGTGCGTTTCTGGTAACGTTTCCAAACGATAAAATAGAAATGCTTCAATGACACTGCGCGCACGCTCAATCTGATCACTTTCCAACGTTGAAATATCAGAAAATAATTGCGCTAAAGGGCTATCCAAACCATCGGCGACTAATCGTCGTATTGTACTGCTATAATCTCCTTTCCATAGTGGATCAACCGGCAAAACAACATCAGGTGGCCATCCAGGATAAGCACTCGCTGGTTGTATAATTTTATAACCAACCGACTCATAGGCACTACAACGTCTCTGAAACATTCGATCTAACATAGGAACCGCCAAATCGGCATAATCATAAACATGAACCTCTTTTTTTAAATCATGCAATCGATGCAGTCGACCCACATACTGCGCAATAGTACCTTTCCAAGAAATAGGTAAGGTCATCAATAAGGTATCCAAACGCGCATCATCAAATCCTTCGCCTACGAACCGACCTGTTGCAAGCACCACACGCTCTTCTTCCATAGGAATAGATGTCAGTTGTGCCATGGCTTGTTTCATGTCTTTGGCAGTCATCCCTCCACGCAGCACAATTAAGTGTTGAACTTTCGAAACCAATAATTTCTGCAACACATCGAGATGCTCATTACGTTCGGTCAAAATAATCGGTGATCGGCCTTGCTTAACCGCGTGAATGACATCAAGACATATCATTTGATTACGGTAAACATCGCTCATCAATTCGCTATACAAATCTTGAAATTGAATACGTAAATTTTCGTTGATTTGTTTCAGTGGTCGAAAACTCGTGGGTCGTACAATAACATAATGCTCAAAAGGCCGGACAATTGCCTGCTCTTTGGCATTCACACGATGTTGAATAGCACCACATCGCATCATGATAATCGGGTGCCGTCCATCTTTTCTAACCAATGTGGCCGATAGTCCAGTGATAAACCGTGCTTTGACTTGGCGGATCACTTCATCAAAACTCGTCGAAGGAATATGATGACATTCATCTACAACAACATGACCATATTGACCGACTAAGGAAGCAATATCAGCATGTTTGGTAAGACTTTGAATAAGGGCAATATCCAACAAACCCGTTGTTTTCTTTCGCCCCCCACCATAACGACCTATTTTTTTAGCGGGAATACCAAGAAATGTTTGTAAGCGCTCCACCCATTGATCTTGCAATTGTTTTGTGTGAACAATAATCAGTGTATTCACTTGCCGCTTTGCAATCAGCCAAGCAGCAACAACCGTCTTACCAAATGCTGTAGTGGCGGACAATACCCCAATATCTGACTTTATCATTGCTTCAACCGCAAGCGTTTGCTCAAGTCTTAATTCCCCGCAAAATTGAACATCAAGAAACTGACCATTAAACAGCTCATCTTGTACTTTATACTTAATTTTAAGATCACGGAATAATTTGATAATTTCATCCAAACACCCACGAGGCAGCCCAATATGATGAGAATAATCCCGCGCACAACCAATAATGCGCGGCTTATCATATACAGGCAATCGCATCGCCTGCGCCTTATAAAAATCAGGGTTTTGAAAAGCAGCGATTCGAATTAGTCGGTTCACTAACGCTGGGGGTAACGATTCTTTTTCAATAAAAATTTCATTGCTCATAACCAAATGTAGTTTTTTAGGTAATTCATCCAAACTTGGCATTGATATCGGAGGACGCCATGGCGTGCGATTCTCCTCTTCGGCAATATCTAATCGCACACCAACCACGCGGCCTTTTGCATCAGCCTCGTCTACAAGACGCTCAATATTATGTCGAGAAATTTTTTTGATGTTTGCAAGATAGGCCCATTGATCGCTGATAGCCTGTAAATTCTCATCAATGAAAACGCTATTTCCTTGATTACGTGCCAGTTTTTGTAAAGGCAAAGCAATTAAATTACCGAAGCCGCCGCGAGGCAAAGTATCTTGGTTTGGAAAAAATCGATCGTAAGAATCGAGACCAATCTCTGGATTAGATTCCATTGTTTCTGTCAAAATCGATGCACCAAGCCTTCTCGCCAACCCAGCGGAAATTGCTTCTTCAAAAAACAACCACACATGTGCACCTTTACCTGAGCGAGAACGCTCTATCACTGCATGTAAATTCATGCGATGGCAGGTCTTTAGAAAAGCAATGGCATCTTCTTCCCAACTTGATTTATCGAAATCAGCAGCAAGAAAATAGCACGTTTCATCCAAAAGCATGGGATAGAGACCCATGACAAACTCATCACCTTTATCATCGTAACCTTGCAAATGCCAAAAAATGACCTCATCACTAACGTGAATAAATTGTCGATGGCTGCAATCCATGCATTTGATTCTTGGCTTTTGACAAATATTTCTAACCCATTCATTTGTGCAAGCAGGCGCGTAACCTGATTTTTGGGTTTTTCTATTTTGAAATCGACGAGGATAAACATCCGAGCGCCCTCGAAAAAGCGATTGGAACAATGCGATTTTTTCTGATGTTGAAGACTGTTGATTAAGCATCATCTACACAAGGGGTATTTATATGCTGCGGCTATCATAACGCAGTTATAAAATAATTCTAGTAATATTCACCACTTTCCAAAGAAGACGCTAAGCATTTTATGCTCTAAACATTTTCTTGGACATAGGTTCACTCTATCAGCTAATAAATCAAGCTCTTTTTGTGTTATGTGGTTAATAATAGTTCATATTCGACAACTTTAGATCATAAACCCCAAATATTAGTTACTGAAACAATTGGTCCCATCGGCCCAGAGGAAAATATTGTTGAGCTTTGTTATGATTTTACCAAAAGACATCCAACAATAAAAACCTTAATTCCAGCCCGATTAAAACTATCTGCAGTTGAAATTATTTCTGATACAGCTGAACAAGAATATAGCTATTACATAAATTCTTTCATAAACATGCCTTTCTCAAAACTTGATTTTAAAAAGATTGCACGCGGTTTAGAAAAAAAATATTGCGAATATTTTCATACCACTGCGTTTAATGCAAATGAAACTATTTTAGGAAAAAAACGATCTTGGCCAACTATAGATTAGGCTATTCAAAACTGTCTAGTTTTCAAAAAGGTTTAATTTTGGATAAGACCTTTCATTGCAATGCTATCCATATGTTTTTTGAAGCCCAATTATCTCCATCTACTACTTTATCAAATCATATATGTACGCCTATCACCCATTGGAAACATACGTACATTAAACGACCCCAAAATGGAACAAGGGTTAATATTTCCTATTCGTATGTTGTCATACCGATTTTATGAATTTAGTTGGTAACATATTTAACCAGCGTGTAAAAAGAAAAAGAGACCAATATCCCTCATTGCGCGTATTACCTGAAGGAGGAAACGGATTACATATCCATAACGATCGGCTATATATAGGCAACATTACTGT
>Ga0114972_10000016_pt1 | contig 100739 bp, 84 predicted proteins | sample M_140807_EF_Meta_FD_87354 | JGI IMG/M metagenome (GOLD analysis project Ga0114972, IMG submission 87354) | Freshwater microbial communities from Lake Montjoie, Canada to study carbon cycling - M_140807_EF_MetaG | ecosystem: Environmental > Aquatic > Freshwater > Lake | place: Lake Montjoie... | reverse complement strand
TATCTTATCGCCTATTTTTGGACTTTTTCAGAGGCTTTTTTCGCCTAGTAATCGAATATTATCGCTTCTATGGCAACCGCTGTTTGAAAGTTATAAAATAATGGGCTTTTTCAGCGACCACTATGTAGCCATTGGCCCGTTCATCGTCGTTGAGCACATGATTATTGCGCATAGAAACCTTGCCCCGTAAGACTCTAGCAGCGCAGGTGCCGCAATTGCCGGTTCGGCAGTCGTTTAGAATCTCCACTCCGCAATTGTCTGCCGCTTCGAGAATCGTGCTCTCAGCGGAGACTATGGTCGACTTGTTGGATCTCGAAAAAGAAACGGTGTAATTCTTTGTATTGATACTCTTATTTACTAAATTTGGATTTCGACTTTCTGCACCAAATGATTCCAAGCGAATCTTCTCTTGCGCTACTCCAAGCTCGAGTATCATGGCTTCAACTGCGCTCATCATGAGGCTTGGTCCGCAAATGTGGATGCGGCGAGATTGAATCAGAGGAACGTGCTTGCTAATGAATTCTGGGCTGATACGACCCGTAAAGCCTTTCCAGTTTTCATCGGCTGGCGCGCTGATGGCGAAATGAACATGCAGATTAGAATTGATCCCTTGAAGTCGATCCAACTCGCCTCTATAGATCAACTGGGAAGGCTTTTTGCTTCCAACGAGCAGGTAGATTTCACCGTTCCATTTCATGTCGCAAAGATATCGCACTACGCTCATCATGGGAGTGATTCCTACTCCGCCTGCTATGAGTACGATGCTAGAGTCTTCTTGTCCGGTAAATGTGAAATCGCCAAACGGAGCATTCACTTTCAAATAATCACCAACTTTGACTCGATCATGAAGATGTTGAGAGACTAGTCCACTCTCCTCACGTTTCACCGTAATTTCAATGAAATCGGTGCGAGAGGGCGTTGAAGAAATCGTATAAGATCTTTTTATTCGTTTGGCTCCGATGCTCAGAGCAAGTGTCAAGAATTGACCTGGCAAATATTCGAAGGGCACGGCTGCGCCGGATGGATTCACAAAGCGAAACGTCTTTACCCATGGCGTTTCTTGAACTATTTCAGTGACCGTCAGCGTACCATTCCATCTTGGTAAAATACTGTTGATGCGACCAGAATTTGGGTCGTTCCTAAGGAAAACAGGGCGACGGCTCTCGGATAAAGTCTTTTCGCGCTGTTGTGATGCACGGCCGTGTTTCACACCCGCTGATGGAAAACATTTGCCGAACTTCACCAGCAATAGCGGCGAGCCCTTCATCTTGAGCCTTCTTGTTAGAATCGCCCAAGGAAGGTTTCGCTCTTTCGCAACGAATCCAAGCCAGAATGCTGTGTCTACAGAAACCTTGAGATTCGCTTTCCCATGATGTCCTTCGCGAACCTCAATTTGTTGGTCGGTAATAACGACAGTAGCTTTGCGAGATTCTTTTCCCGTGAACATGAAATGATAGGTTGCGTTCAAATCGCCAGCTTGTCCTGGCTGGAACATAAATTCGAGCGCGCTCAAAAATTGATCGATTGATCTCGGACGCGGACCATTTCCGACATACTTGACTCGCTTATGATCAAACCGTTTTCGAACGTGAACTTCCGCGTCCGAGCCCTTGACGACGTACACTTCTTCTTCTTTCTCTCGCAGCGGTTTAACAACATCGTTCAGATGCTGCTTGCGGTTCGCCAAGAACGGAGCGATGACATCTTCACCTGCTGGGCATACCGCCAAGCAATACGCCGATTTATAGTTAGGTCCAAACGCCAAGCTTTGCCAAAACGAAGATGTCTCGGCCTCGCTAAGTCGACCGCGATATTCCAAAGCGGATTTGCTGTCGGCGATCTGCTCAACCCAATCATTAAATCCACCCATGAACTCGCGATAATTGTGGGTATAGCAAGCGTTGAAATCGAATTCACCGTTCGTCTTGACTGCACCGACAGGACAGACTGCGACACACAAATTGCATTCGAGGCAAGGGTTGTAATGAATCGGATTTCCGTAAGTTGTGGCATGTCCATCGATAAGCACAGTTCCTAACATGATGAAGTTGCCGAACTTTGGGTGAATCACATTGCGATGAATTCCCATGTGTCCCAATCCCGCTTCGACAGCGACAAGTTTGTGGCTTACAACCCAGATGCGACCTGGATAGCGACTCATTTCCATTGGGAAGCCGCCCGAGGGATTGGCTGCCCGAATTCCTTTTTGTTCCAGTTCTTTTACGATTCGCGAACCGATGTGATTTACATCTTCAATTTTGCCATGCATTTCAGCATTAGAAATCGACCGAGCGGGGCTGCGAATTGGCTCGCGATTTACTTTCACAACGTAAGAAAGCAATGTTTGAGTCCATGGATGGCGGCTGAGAACTTCAGTTTTTTCGTTGGCTAAAGAAGGCCGTTCGAGGTCGACGACGCCAGCATCGTCGGCACCACACTCAAGTGCAATTTTCTTGAGCCAGTTCGAATCCAAAAGCCGCTGTTTTGATGCTTTATCCTGCAGTTTAGCGAGGACAACTTTGGCAGTTGGATGATCTTCTATTCTCAATTTGGCCATAGCAAATTTCTTCAATTGCATTAATGACTGATTGATTCTTACTAATGAGCCTTCTTAGCTGACTTTTCACGCACGCGAACAATCCACTCCCAGCAGCTGTGCTTGTATGGGGGAACCTCGATTCGGTCTAAAAAAATAAGGAAGATGGATGAGCTGCAAGATAAAGCTCTACTTGCCAAGATACCGGAAACATCAACGTCAGCGAAACGATTACTAAGCCGACACCGCCAAGCAAAAAACATCACAGAATAACCGAATCCCGTACAACCTCTAACAACAATGCCGTAACTAATAAAAATACCCAAGGCGAGACTCGAACTCGCACGACCTTTCGGTCCCAGGATTTTAAGTCCTGTATGTCTACCATTCCATCACTCGGGCTCGGCTTTTTGTCTTGGTCTCCTTTCTATCACACCCAAGCAGCAAGGTAAAATGTTCGATGATCTGGTAAGGAGGTGGGGGCTATCTTAGGGTTCCTACTAGCTGTTTTTTTAGTCGGGGGTTTGTTTCTGCGGAGAGAGCGGCTTCTAGGATGCGGCGATCTTCGGGGTTTGAGGGTTTCAAAATACCGTAGGCGTAGGCTCTCGCCATCGATTCTGAGTGAGTGGAGAGATCTACTAGAATTTCTCTAGGCAAATTGGTTGTGCGTGATTGAAGGAGGTAGCGGGCTGCCTCGAGGTTGAAACCGTCAGTGCTTGTTTTTCCATCACGCGCCACAAGAAGTTGGGCAACTATGAGAGGTGGTGGTTGTGTTTTTAACCAACCGTGGACAAGAAGAAGCTGGTCGCGGCCGGTGGTTTGCAATGCGCCAGCAAGGCTTAGTACCTGTATGCGCGAGAGGGAATTTTGTGAGGCTACCAGCACGGGCAATACCTCATGAATCGCAGAAAAAGATGGATTACTTAGGAGTCTACGACCTGCGGTTTCGCGAATGCCGAGCCGACGAAAAGCGAGTAGATCGACTAATTGATCGTACGATAACTGCTCGCCTACAAGGCCGAGCGATATTAGGAATCGAGCGGGTGGTTGCACCTCTTTCCATGTATCAAGCTCATCCTGATCGAACCAGCTCATAAAAGAGCGAATTAGTTCGCTTTGCGGAACTAGGGCGCCGAGCACCTCGATGCAGAGCTGATTATTTGCTTGGAGGGCATCCTTGATTATATCTAGCTTAGCGAGCAACCGTCCCTCATCTCGGTAGGGAGAAAGATATGCAGCGAGCACAGGGGGGCGCAGATCGTTTGCAAGGAGATGGGCCGCTGCTTTCGCCTCGATCTCTTCGATAGATCGGAGTCCGAGCGCCTGAAGACCTTTGAAGGTTGGGCCTATCGGTGCGGGAAGTTCTGCAAGCCGACTCGGAGGAAAAAGCTGTAACTCCTCTGCAGGTGCCTCTATCGGGGAACGGGCGAGGATCCCAAATAAGACCCCAGGATGAGTAGAGTCCGAAATGGTGACCGGCTCTCTTCCGCTTAAGAGGGAGCCAACTGCGAGAGTGAGAATAACCTCACGATCATCATCGGATAACTCAGCTTCCCAGCGCGGGTCAAGCGCGACCTTTAGCAGCTCGGCGTGAATCGAGCCGTGGGTGAAGCCTCGACGAGCCGCATCGAGAATGGCGATCTGGGCATCGAGATTGTGCTCTCTTATAGCGGCCTCAGCGACTATTCTCATTGAGGTTGGATGACCGCTCGTCCAATAACCGTCAAAGGGTGGGGCTTCCTGCTTTTGTCCCCAGAAAAAACGGCCTGCACTCGCGAGCGCGACGAAAGCAAAAAGGAGCGATATCGCAACCCATGAGCTGGCTCGGCGCTCGTTGCGTGATGGATATTCGATCGATGAAGCAGGTACTGGCTCAGCTTCTTGATGGTTTGTAATAAGAGGGGGCGGTTCGTTCGGCGATTGAGGTAATTGTCCTTCTCGCTGTGATGAATTGTGGGTAATTTGAGGCTCGGATGGTGTTGCTTTCGGGGTTGGTCTAAGAACGGCGGAGCCGCGTCCTCCTGAACGTATTGTTTCGTTGCGATCAGTTGAGAGGGGTCGTCCATCCTGCAGATCGCGAAGGACCGCTAAAACCCAATGAATCGAGGGGCGACGGGATACATCCATCGATGTCATGACCTCAAAAAGGCTGTTTAGCTCTCGATGAAGTCCGAGAGTTCCCGCCAGTTTTCGGCCAACTTTTCCTAAAGTGAAGATATCAGCGGCTGCTGATACAGGGGAGTCACCACCAATCTCGGGAGCTAGCGAGCTGCGACCTACCCGCGCTGATGGGCAAAAAATGGCGAACCCTGGATCCACGAGCGTTATCGTGGAATTGTCCCTTATGACGATGTTTGCGAGTGATACATGACCATGCACCCGAGAGCTTGCATGATATTGCTCGACAGTTTCAGCGATGCGGCGGAATAGGGATAGGAGCTCTTCGCGGCTCGAGGGAGGTTCCCTATCTGCCAAAACAGTTGACGCAAAGGGACGACAGTACCAGAGTCGACCGTTCGCCTCGCCACTCCTGTATTCAGGAGAAAGATGACACGCCCAATTAAGAAGAAGGCGGAATTGATCAAATGCTGCACTATCTTCAGAGAGGATGGGATCGATTGGACGAGTAAGCCAGAGTCCCGATTGGTCTCGAGTTAAAATTCGGGTGTCCCACGCCCCGTCCCCGAGAACGATTCGCCATACCGTTCCGGGCGGGCGAGCTAATTCGATTAATTGGCTCACGATCTCGCGCTGCCGGGGCGTTGCTTCTTCAAGAGCTATCTGACGGCGCTGCACGCGAGCTACTCCTTTGGTAAAACTATTCTGCCTTCAGTATCTCAGCATCACCTTTGAGACCGCAAGAGAGTTTACCCGTAGGGTGGGGAGCGAGCACGGCGCTTAAATCGATCCCTTCTCGGCCATTAATGCCCGAAGTTCGATTTCAAATCGCGGTAGGATTTCATCGTATGGGAACGATCCGATAAGCTCACCCTTTCGTTTAAAATTAACGTGGCTCGGCGCGCACCACAGTCCGAGATCTGCATCATCTGTTTCGCCTGGTCCATTGACGCGGCACCCCATCACCGCGATCGTGATATTTTCCTTCTCCGCAATCTGCGCGACAACCCGCACCTTCTCTGCGAGCTCGACAAATGCGCTATTTTCGACCCGTGAACAGGATGGGCACGAAATAATATTGAGACCCTCTTGGCCAAAATTTGGCACCGATCGAAAGCGGCCCGCATAAACATCGTTAATTATAGTGCGGCCAACGATTATCTCTTCGTGCTTGCGGTCGTTGGGTAGGGTGAGTGAGACCCGAACTGTATCGCCGATGCCGCGAGCTAGGAGATGCTCAAATGCGACACGAGTTTTTATTTCACCCATCGGCAGTAGTCCCGCTTCAGTAACACCGAGATGTAGCGGAACTCCCGGAAATCGTGATGCAAAGGCCGTATTAATCGTGACAACGTCCTGAGGATCGGAGCTTTTGAGCGATACTACGTAATTTATAAAGTTGCTATCCTCAAGGTAGCCAATATGCTCAGCTGCAGATGTGAGAGCGGCTTCTATCGGATCTGGCCCCCCAAGCGCCGGGTCGAGCGAACCAAAATTAACCCCAATACGTAGCGCACAATCGTTTTGGCGAGCAGCCTCAACGATGCAGGCAACCTTCTCTCGCACGGGAACTGAGCGCTCATGATGGTGGAGATGGCCTGGATTATAACGAATTTTGTCAACAAACGGCGCTACTCGCTCAGCAAGCCGATAGCTTTCTTGGAGATCGACGACAAGCCGCGCATGTGGAACCTTTTCGCGGATGACTGCGAGGGCTTCTACATCTTTTTTGCTATCGACCGCGATCCGAATTATATCAGCTCCGTGATCGATAAGCCGTTGAATTTGGCCAGATGTGGCCTCAACATCTTGAGTCTTTGTCGCGCACATCGACTGGACCGAGATGGGATGCTCCGAACCAATTCTCAGGTCTCGAACGGATACCGAGCGAGTTTTTCTGCGAATAATGCGAACTGGAACATTCATGATGAACCCCGTAAAAATAGCGCTCTCAGAGTAATTTCACCGGCCTGGAGCGGTCTTAAAAAAGCCTCTGAATGATTGCCGCAACATCCGCGCGCGGAGGCCGACGAGAGATGATACCGTAACAAGGATAGAGATTAAATGGGGGACCGCAATATCCCACGACCCTTGCCGACTCGTCCCCATACAAAACGCCACCTTCTCCACTGCGATAAGGTGTGGTAGCGTCTTTGTAGGTTCCGCAAAAATCGATAGTCGTTTTGGTTGTCAGGGGAGGTCACGTGCATCGTTCAACAGGAAGTGTCAGTGCTGAGGATATTCAGGCTATCTTCGATTCCATCACCGAGCGCTTTGAAAATCCGGTCCCTATTGGGGGACGAAGCGAGAGTCATGTGTATTATCGGGTCGAGGATCTCGATGATGAGCAGCTGAATGCGTGCGCCGATTATGTGGCTCACCGCGTGCGAAATGTGGTCGCGCCTCTCGATGTGCATCTCTTTTTGCGGCTTCCAGGTGGGTATAGCTTTTTTGCAGAGCGGCTTTGCGCTATTTATTCGGAAATAACCCGATCCAAAGAGGATATACCTCTCGAACAATATCTGCAGAGTAAATTCTCAAACGGTTACGCCGAGCGATTTCGTGGGATGAACGCTGTGCTGGTGACTGATGTTATTACAACAGCCCATTCAAGTCTTGAGGCACATACGAGAGCAACCCTAAAAGGAATATCGGTGCTCTGTTGGGCGACCCTTATCGATCGCACCTTTGGTCCAGGACCCGTCTCAATCGTCTCCGCGCTTACTGGAGAGCCAGTCAGGTTGCTTTCATCAATAGGGTAGCCGAAAAAACGAGGAATTCCTCTTTTAGGGGCGCGCTATGGATGATCACCTCGATAATAGCTCGCAGAAGCCTCTCCTTCCTGAAATCGTTGGAGAGGGACAGAGCGAGCTGGTTGAGCTTTCCGAAATTGAGAAAGAAGCGCTTGATTACGCTTATCGTTCTCGTGCCGCGAATACCGTTCGGGCGTATCGTGCAGACTGGGCTCATTTTGTCGAGTGGTGTCGCACCCATAATCGAGCATCACTTCCCGCCGAGCCGGAAACGGTCGCGCTATACATCACATATCTTGCCAATCGAGGAAACCGCCGTACTACAACGATCGCTCGACGGCTCGTTACTATCTCTGAGGTTCACCGCTCACGTGGTCTTGAAACACCGGTGCGGCACTCAGCAGTGCGTGCCGTGTGGGATGGCGTAAAGCGAACATTTGGATTTACCCCGCGCGGGAAATTGCCAACGCTTCTAATCGATATCCAGGAGATGCTCGCCGCTCTTCCTAATAGCTTGCTCGGAGCTCGCGACCGCGCATTACTTCTTATTGGATTTGCCGGAGCGATGCGCCGCAGTGAATTGGTTCGGCTCGATGTGACCGATGTGGTTCGATCAAATCAGGGGCTCGCGATAACGATTCGGTTTAGTAAAACTGACCAAGAAGGTCGGGGTCGCACCGTGGGTATACCGTTTGGCGAAAATGAGGACACCTGTCCAGTCCGAGCCTATGACGAGTGGGTAGAGCAGGCGAGTATTTGTCATGGTCCCGTATTTCGATCTGTAAGTCGGCACGGAAGAGTAAGTCCTCGCCGCTTAACCGACAAAACGGTTGCCCGCGTCGTAAAGCGTTCCCTAATGCTCGCGAGTCGTGATAGCACCAATTACTCCGGGCACTCTTTGCGGGCAGGCTTGGCGACCCAAGCAGCTCTATGTGGCGTGCCCGAGCGCGCAATTCAGGATCAAACAGGCCACCGTAATCTGATGATGCTGCGGCGGTATATCAGAGCGGGAAGCTTGTTCCTCGATAATGCAGCGGCAAAGATTGGATTGTGATATTGAGTGGGGGTATGGAGCGCTACCAAGTTGAGGACTTTTAAAACTTTTTCCATGCAGATACTTGACCTTACGGGTAGCTTTGGATACTATTCTTCTTGTGACGCGGGGTAGAGCAGCCTGGTAGCTCGTCGGGCTCATAACCCGGAGGTCGGTGGTTCAAATCCGCCCCCCGCAACCAAACAGTTCAATAGAATCCGTCGGCCCTCAAATACTTCCCCGAGGGCGAATCAAAATCACCGTTATTCGGAAACAACGCTGCATGTCGAGTCTGAATCCTCGACTATTAATCGTCGATTGTAAATTGTACAGCTTCCCCATCGATACTGAATTCCCACGTTGCAGGGAATTGGCGTGGACCTACTACCTCATACCGAACATTAAACGAACACGCATTGCCGGGCATCAATGTTCTATCGAAACAACCTCCATCAACTCGTAAGGGAGGTAGCTCTGTTGTGTTTGCGGCAATATAGGTGATTCGAGCGTTCGGAAGGTCCAGAGGGTAAGTTGAGGAGCTGTTCTCCACGGTGGCTGCAACAATTAGCTCTGAATCGTTCCGATCGGGTTTGATAGAAATTGTAAAATTGCGGCGATCTCTGACTGGATCGCTAACACTAACTCCAAAGCATCCCGAGAGAACGAGGGTAATACCGAGTAGGTGGATACCTATCTTCATGAATGCAATCTCCGTGTTTGCATACTGGGTGAAGCACCCGTTTTTATAAACTCTTCAAGGACTAAGCACTCCGTCGGTGATCTTCAGGAGTGCTTAGTTGGTGATAAAGTTTCCCCTTATTTACCCAAAGATAGAAAGCCCCTTCTTAATGAAGTTTGTTACTTTTCCGAGGCTGCCACCGAAGAGACTGCCGATACCATCTCCTAACATTTTGCTGATACCACCATCAAATAATCCACCTAGGCCGCCTTTGAAGAGGTTCCCTAGTCCACCCTTGAAGAGGTCGCCCAGCCCACCTTTAAATAGACCTCCGAGTTTTCCAAGGATGCCGACTATTCCACCAGCGACCGGATTTATGAATCCGAAAATAGTTGAGACAATCGAGAGAATCTGCTCTATTCCAGACGATTTCTTGTCATCAGCTGTTGTTGCAGGATTACTCGTAGCTGCCGGGTCGGTAGCCGCAGCACCGGGAGCTGCCGCGTTGGTCTGGTCCGTTGATTCGGGTCCAGCAATCGACGGTGTAGCGGGCGTAGAGGGCGGGGTGGCTACGGAAGGTGCGGCTGGTGAAGAAGATATGGCCGATGGCTGCTGCTCGCCACCTTTACCTTGCACCATTCCCATTATTGATTGGATAAACTGGAGAACAGTCTGCAAAAGCTGTTGAAGAGTTTGTGCTACAGACTCTAGAGTTTTGCCGTCTCTGTTTTCGGTTTCGGGGCACCTATGGTTGAATATAGCCGGTAAGTTTCTAATGCCGTTGGGGCAATGTGGGTGCTTAACATTTTTGGCTTTAGCGGCGGTGGTTCCTTGGGCATGATAGTTAGCCACTGGTTTGGCTATTTGTGGTTGTATTGATAGCGACATAAAGGTCTCCTAAATATAACAGTAGCGATAAATGGCTGAAGAGTAATTCTCCTCAAATCATCAGTTTCCCGATCGATTGGAACGAAATCGCCTAACGTGATAGTTCGTCCGCACGAAATGGGAGGTCATGTAAAAAACATGAACGATCATTTATCGGTCGCTCCTTTTCAGAGTTTCCTCTAAACCTCTTTTTTTTGAGATAAGTGTTGAAGCCGTGTCTCCCGTTGACACAATTGTCGTCAGAATATAACGTTTTATGGTTACATTCCCGGAGGATAACCGATGTCAGGACATTCGAAGTGGGCCACGATAAAGCGAAAAAAAGCGGCGACCGATGCTAAGAGGGGCAAGCTGTTCACCCGATTGCTGCGCGAAATTCAGGTGTCGGCGAAGCTAGGAGGAGCCCTCGAGGGAAATGCTCGGTTGAGGACCGCAGTTCAGGCGGCGCGAAGTGTTAGTGTGCCTGGCGATAATATTGATAGAGCCGTTAAGCGAGGACTCGGGCAGCTCGACGGAGCTGATTATGAAGAGGTCGCTTATGAGGCGTATGGGCCCGGTGGCGTTGCTATTTTGGTAAAAACCCTCACGGATAACCGCAATAGAACTGTTGGTGAGCTGCGCAGTATTCTCGCACGACACGGGGGAAGCATGGCGGGAGTCAATTCGGTCGCCTACCTCTTTACCGATCAAGGCTCTATTGCGGTGCAGAAAGGGGCCATTGAAGAGGATGAATTACTGGCACTAGCTCTTGAGGCAGGAGCAGACGATCTTGTTGATGAGGGTGACCGATGGGTCGTTCAAACTGATCTGAAGAGTTTTGATGGAGTTCGTGCGGCTGTTCAGAGTCGGGTTCAGGATGCAGAGGCAGCACTAGCCCCAGTTGCTTCAACCTCAGTACCTGTGGCCGGAAAAGATGCAGAAATACTGCTGAAGCTCCTCGATGCGCTCGATGATCTAGATGATGTCCAAAATGTCTACGCTAATTTTGACATCGATGATGGTGAGCTTGGGCGGTTGTCAGCATGATTGCCTTTCTTGTAGGTGTTATTGCTGAGCGGATCGGAGCCACTGTTCTGATTGATGTCGGAGGTGTCGGATACGAGGTCCTCTGTACACGAGCTGCTCGGGACAAAATGGTTCTTGGCGAAAGAATAAAGGTTCCCGTTTACACCGAGGTGCGCGAAGATGCGTTGAGGTTATTTGGTTTTGCGGATTCTCTTGAGCGACAGGTCTTTCTTCTTCTCCTTAAGGTAAAGGGGGTGGGACCAAAGACGGCCCTTGATATTATTTCAGCGATAGATAAAGTTGCGCTGCTTCGCTCTATAGGTTCACAAGATGTTGCGACGTTGCAAGGAACACGAGGTATTGGGAAAAAGACTGCCGAGCGGATAGTCCTCGAACTTCGGGACCGGGTTACTGAATTTGTTACAGATCTTCAGTCCTTCGAACCGGCTCAGGTGTCTGGTCAGAGTGGCGTTGTTCATGATGCGGTCGAAGCGCTTATTGCGCTCGGATTTCCGAGGCGCGATGTTGAGCGAATTGTCCGCCAGGTCAGCGAGCAGCTTACTGCTCCCTTTGATTCAGGGGCTGTTGTTCGGGAATCGTTGCGCCATTTCTAGTAGGTGCGCCATTTTAAATGAGGGAAACGTGCTGCTCGGAGCGGTTATTGATTCGGGCAGGAGGGCCAAGAAACATGAAGCGAGGTGTCATTGACGGAGATGATGAAGATGGGGTTGAGGTTTGGTCCACACTACGTGGTGCCCCCTCAACCGATGAGCCGCTCCTTGTTTCGCTCCGTCCCTCTGGATTCAATCAATATATCGGGCAGCGGGAAGTTACAGAAAACCTTCTTATTGCTTGTCATGCGGCGCGCCGCCGGTCTGAGCCGCTTGATCATGTTTTGCTGCATGGACCTCCGGGACTTGGGAAAACATCGCTAGCCCGCATCCTCGCTGCGGAGTTAGGAGTAGGATTTAAATCGACCTCTGGTCCCGTTATAGAGCGAGCAGGAGATCTCGCCGCAATCTTGACTGCTCTTGAACCGCACGATGTTCTTTTTATCGATGAGATTCATCGCATCCCTCGAATGATTGAAGAGGTGCTCTATCCTGCGATGGAGGATTTTCAGCTTGATATCGTCATAGGGCAGGGACCAGCAGCACGGTCGGTCAAGGTCGACCTCAAACCATTCACTCTCGTAGCTGCCACAACTCGTACGGGATTGCTCACTTCTCCCCTGCGAGACCGTTTTGGAATGGCATTTCGGCTGAATTTTTATAAAAGCGATGAATTAGCTGCGATAGTGCGAAATTCGGCGGCACTGCTTAAGGTGCCAATAGATGAAGATGCGGCGATTGAGCTTGGTCGTCGAGCTCGGGGGACGCCTCGAATAGCAAACCGTCTCCTCAAGCGGGCTAGAGATTATGCTCAGGAATGTGGTGATGGCACCATATCCCGAGAGATAGTAGCGTATGCGATGGAACGGCTTTCGGTAGATCGCGCGGGGCTTGATGCTATGGATCGGGCTATCCTAGGAATGGTCATCGATCGGTATGGAGGAGGCCCCGTTGGGCTTGAATCGATCGCTGCCGCGCTGGGTGAAGATCGCGAAACGCTAGAAGATGTCTACGAGCCTTATTTGGTTCAGGAGGGGTACATTGCCCGCACCCGGAGGGGGCGGGAGGTTACGGAGCTTGGGTATCGGCATCTTGGAAAAAAGCAACCGCCGCGTAGTCAAAACTTTTCGAGTAACCCCGAGGACGATCTCTTTGATGTTATGAAAAAAGAGCTCGACGATGAGGGAGATAAGTAGGACAAAGTGAAGTTGTGAAAGGTTCACCGTTGCTCCCTTTTTGCTAGATTCCTCCCTTTTACTTAGTTTCTTGTGTATTCGGTTTTTCTTAAGAATAAAAAAATTGGAGATATTACTCTATGGCTCCTCCTCTCATATCCGCGATGCTGGCTGTTGCTCCCCATCTTGTAATTCAGATGAATGAACACGCGATGCGGGTGGCGGTCCAGGGTCGTGACGAATCTATGCTTCGCTGTATAGATGCGGGGCTCGAGCTTGAGTACCGTTTTGAGGTTGAAACTTGTCGCAAAAGGTCGTTCTGGTTTGACTCGTGTGGCGGTGTTAAGGAGCAGATAACAACACTGCGGTATGAACCGGTTAGCGATGTATATATCGTTTGGCGAGATATCATCGGTGATAAGGAAAAACCTTGGGCGACCCGTTTCATGTCGGCAGAGGATGGATTGGCTGAGGCTAGTGTCAGTCATCCTGCCGATTATAGATTTTTGGCTGATGGTGATGAGCGACTCGAAGCGGGTGATCGTCGCTATGCTCGGGCTCGAGCATCCACGCGGTGCAAAGAGGAACGTGATCAAATCCTCGATCGTGTCACCGAGGGGCTCACTTTTGGGCTCGTGAAGCCCGATCACTTTGATTCGGGTTGGAAGGAAAAAAAGTTTCAGGAAGGGATTGATCAATTTAAGAGAGGCTGAGGGTGACGGTGCGATGGGGGAGATTTTTTGGGGTGCTCGAGGAGCTCTTCAGACGCCGCAGTCGATTTCTTGTGGTCATGTGTTTCCTCATCTCGGCTGTTGTGGCCACTTGGGTTCGGCGATCCTCTGTGGGAGAGTATGCCGGAGTTGGGGGCGGACTTTTCGTTTTTCTTCTGATAAATGTCAACATCCTCCTTCTTACACTCCTTGTTTTTCTTGTCGGAAGAAGCTGCGTAAAGCTCCTTTTTGATCGCAAGCGAAATCTTCTTGGATCACGGCTGAGAACGCGACTTCTTGCCGCCTTTGTTGGTCTTACTCTTATTCCAGTTTGTCTGATTTTTTGGCTTGCCAACGATTTTCTCAATCGGGCGATGGACGGATGGTTCAGCGCTCAGATGGATGGTTCAAAACAGGCAGCGCTTTCCATAATTCAAAATCACTATCGTCTTCAGCGGCGGGTTACTGAGCGTGATTTTCGTGAAATCGTCGGAAATCTGAAGGTCCACAGTGCAAAATTACAGCAGCCTGCAGCTCTTGAAAGGCGGCTCGATCGATTGCGGCAAGAGTTTGGTTTGTTCAGCCTCAAGGTTGTTGGATTACCACACAAAACGATAGAGGTTTCCAACGCGGCGGCTGGTCTTGAGCTATTTGAGGAGCCTTCACTCGATGAAGGAGCAGTTGCAGCTGCTCGTAAGGGCGAGGTTGTTAATCTGTTTGAGGAGAACAAGGGGAGTAAGCTTGCTCGAACGTATGGACCGGTCACATTGCCGATGGGTGGGGCCGGAGTTCTTGTTGTTTCGAATCGATTGAGCCCCGAAATCGCAGAGGCTTTCGCTACTCTTAACGATTCTTATCGATCGTACGAGCAGTTAAAACTGATGCGCACACCCCTTCGATCAAGTCACGGACTCACTTTTAGTCTCATCACAGGAATGATTCTATTTGCAGCTTTTTGGCTCGCGTTTTACATATCGAAACAGCTTGTTTCCCCGATAGAGGGGCTTGGTCAGGGGATGCAACGGGTTGCACGGGGCGATTACGAAACATTGCTAACTGGATCAGGCGATGACGAACTGGGATATCTGGTCCGTTCTTTCAACACCATGATGTTTGATCTCAGGAGTTCTCGTGATGAAGCAGAGCGGCGATGGCTGCTGACCGAGACAATAGTATCGAATCTTGCGGTTGGGGTTCTTGTACTCGATTCAGAGCATCGCGTTATTCTTCGTAATAGCTGTGCGGAGCGAATTTTTGGGCGAGCTATATCGGAGGGAGAAACTATTGAGAGTCTTCTAGAAGAGCGGTTGATGCCAGTAGTGGGTGGAATGTTGTCCACAGTTGAGCGAAGCTCCGATCGGATATCAGTTGATAATGAGTTGATTCTCCAAACTGGCGAACGGGAGCTTCGGATTGTTTGCACTGTTGGTAAAATTACCACAGATCATGGCGCTCGTGAGGCGATGGTAGTTTTGCTGGATGATGTAACTGAACTCTCAATTGCTCAGTCTACTCTTGCATGGCGCGAGGTAGCACGTCGGATCGCGCACGAAATAAAAAATCCTCTTACTCCGCTCCAGCTCTCCGCACAACGACTTCAGCGACTCTTTGCCGATTCTGAGTTAGACGAATTGGTGCGAGATCTTACCTTGACCATTGTAGAGCATGTTGATTCAATTAAGAGACTCGCGAATGAGTTTTCTAATTTTGCCCGCATGCCCGCTGCCGAGTTTCGAGAGGCTGATCTGAATCAGGTCTTGGCGGATGTTGTGATGGGTTATACCGATGACTCGCCAGCGATAACTCTTCAATTTATTCCCGACAGTAAATTGCCCCGAGTCATCTGCGACCCGGAGCAGGTTCGCCGTATTCTTATTAATTTAATAGATAACGCTGTCGCTGCGCTTCGCGATGCAGATTCGAAAAGTCCAAAAATAATTATCAGAACCCGTTATGAAAAACGGCGGGAAGTTTGTTTTATCGAAGTTGTAGATAATGGACCGGGAATCGCTCAAGGAGATAAAACTCGGATATTCAATCCTTATTATACCACAAAAAAGGGAGGGACCGGTTTGGGATTAGCGATAGTCAGTTCAGCCGTTTCCGATCATCATGGCAGAGTAAGTGTTGCGGATAATACGCCGCGCGGCGCAAAATTTGTGATAGAGCTGCCGGTGCAGCAGCATATAGCCGTTACTCAAAGGTCTTTTGGCAGTCAAGGTGTTGGTGAGGAATCTGTTTAGTCTCTAGAAAAATAGAAGCGATTGTTTCATCGGTGTTGCGAAGTTCAGAATTTATCGAACGGAAATACTATTGGACGTTCGAATGTATGCTTGGTGTTGTTGAACAAATTGTGTCGCACTTTATGCGGCTACACACGACAAAGCTCGGCTGCAACTGCGATGAGCAATCAATAAGGGGTTTACCATGGAAAAGTTTATGATTCCAACCTGGACATTGCAGCGTTTTCTTCGTGAGCGTGAACGGGCAAATCCTGAAACAACTGGTGAACTAACGCAGCTGCTCGCGTCGATCGGATTAGCGGTGAAGATTATCAGTCAAATGGTTGCTACAGCTGGTATTCGGGGTGTGCACGGTTATAGCACTCGAATCAACTCAAGTAGCGACAGGATTTCGATTTTAGATGACGAGGCGGATAAAGTTCTATTCGACATTCTGCAATCATCCGGACATTTTGGCTCAATTGTGTCCGAAGAGCGAAACGATGCTGAGGTAACGAGTGAGTGGAGCGATGAGGCAAAGTATGTTGTTGCTTTTGATCCACTGGATGGGTCGAGCAATATTGGGTCTAACATTCCAGTAGGAACAATTTTTGCGATATTTAGACGAAAAAAAGAGCATCGAAGAGCAGGCCCACAAGATTTTCTGCAGGCTGGGGCATCGCTTGTTGCTGCGGGTTACTCAGTATATGGAGCAAAAACATCCTTTGTTTATAGCGCTGGAGATGGAGTCCACGATTTTACCCTTGATCCGGGCATCGGAGAGTTCATTCTCGCTCAGGAGCAGATGAGCGTTCCGCAACGTGGATCAATCTTAAGTGTTAATGAGGGGAATTGGGCCTATTGGGATGAACCGACTCGCGCTTTTGTTCAATCGCTGAAGCAGGATAATAGAGCAAAAAATCTTCCCTACACCGGTCGCTACGTAGGATCGCTTGTTGCTGATTTTGATAGAACATTACGCCGAGGTGGGATATTCCTCTATCCGAGAAGTTCCAAACATCCGCAAGGAAGATTGCGATTGCTTTATGAATGCATTCCCCTTGCATTTATCATGGAGCAAGCCGGAGGAAGAGCGGTCGATGGAACAGAACGAATCCTCGATGTTGTCCCAGAGTCAATTCATCAACGGAGTGGATTAATTGTTGGTGGGACACAGGATGTGGATGATTATCTCTCATCAATTCAGCGTTAGCAGAGTTTTTTATCAAATGATAAACGTTGAAGTTTTTGAATGAGTTTTAAAGGTTATTCGGTTGATACAGTAACTGACATGAATACAAAAGATGGCCTTTGGAGCAGGTTGGGAAGGGAGGCGGGTGCTGGTGGTATATACCATTCAATCTCGCCGATTGATGGAGTTAAGCTAGCTGATATTTCGCTTGCGAGCGATGAGCAGTATGAGCGAACAGTAGAGGGAGCCTGTACAACATTTCTCGATTGGCGCGAAGTTCCCGCCCCTGATCGGGGCCAGCTTATTCGCGAAATAGCCGAAAAGCTACGCAGTCGGAAGCGAGAGCTTGGATTATTGATAACCAGTGAGGTTGGAAAAATTAGCTCTGAGGGTGAGGGAGAGATCCAAGAGGCGATAGATATCGCTGATTTTGCGATGGGGCTTTCTCGTCAACTATATGGGCGTACGATGCACTCAGAGCGACGTGAACATCGGATGTTCGAACAGTGGCATCCTCTTGGAGTAGTAGGCGTTATTACCGCTTTTAATTTTCCAGCCGCGGTATGGGCTTGGAACGCATTCGTAGCTGCGGTTTGCGGAAACTGTATTGTATGGAAACCATCGGAGCGTGGGCTTTCCACAGCAATTGCGATGACAGAATTGTGTGACGAAGTTGCTCGTCGATGGGGATGCGGCGGCCTTTTTTCGCTTGTTTCTGATAATGACGGAAGATTCGGTGCTCGCCTTGCTTCTGATCCACGAATTGCACTGGTAAGCGCAACGGGATCTGTAGCAATGGGGCGTTCGGTTGCGGAAACGGTGGGACGACGGCTCGGAAGAACATTGCTTGAGCTTGGCGGAAATAATGCAGCAATAGTGTTGGCAGATGCAGATATTTCATTGGCAGTGAGGTCTATTCTCTTTAGTGCGGTGGGTACTGCCGGGCAACGATGCACAACGATGCGGCGGCTTTTTGTTGAGCGTTCGATTATAGATGAGTTACAGCGCCGACTCGTTGATGAATATCAAAAGGTTCAGGTAGGGGACCCAAGAAATAGCTCAATCTTGATGGGACCAATTATAAATGAGAATGCAGTGCGACAATTTGAAAAAGCTGTCGCGATTGCACAGGATCAGGGCGCAACTTTAATAATTGGTGGCAATCGATTGTCGAATATGCCCTCTTCGCTTTACGTGCAGCCGACGATTCTTCGAGTCGATCGCCCAATTCCGATAATGAGAGAGGAGACGTTTGCTCCAATCCTCTATCTTTGTCCGGTTGATGATTTTGAAGAGGCGGTTAAATTCCAGAATGATGTGCCACAAGGTCTAAGCTCTGCACTCTTCACATCCTCAATGCGATACACAGAGCAATTTCTCTCGGTAACGGGAAGCGATTGCGGTATTGCAAATGTAAATCTCGGCACATCTGGTGCTGAGATTGGAGGAGCTTTCGGCGGTGAAAAAGAGACAGGCGGTGGTAGGGAATCGGGATCAGATTCGTGGAAGCAATATATGCGCCGTCAGACAAATACTATAAATTTCGGCACAAAGGGGCATCTTGCTCAGGGGATTGTTTTTGATGGAGAGTAAGAGGGGCCCGCATCTTGCCGATGTTTTAATTAGTTGGCTCTGAAAAACCCATCCATGGATTTTTCAGGGCCAACTATATTACTGACTTAATCGCTATCAGCATCCACATATGTCGTACACCACAACTCCATACGAAGCAAAGGTGCGGCGTGTTTGGCATCTTGATCACTTAAGAGCGATCTGCTCGCTTCTAGGAGCTCCGCAAAGTGAAGTGTGGCGTAGGGTGTTGTCAGTAGGCTGCGGCACAGGAGTACATCTGATTCCACTTGCTTGTGAATATCCTGAAACAACCTTTATTGGATGCGATCCGGAGATAGAGCCGTTATCACGAGGGAAGAATTTTGCCGATTCCTGCGGATTGAAAAACCTCTCTTTTGTTGAGGGAACGGCCGCTGATGTTGATAAAGAGCCTTTTGATCTTATTTTGGTGCAAGGTGTTTATTCCTGGATATCTCTTCAGCAACAGAGTGAGCTTCTTGCTGAGTGTGCGCAGAGACTTTCGCCGGAAGGCATTATGTTGCTCACGCATAATGTTGCCCCTGGCTGGACGATACGTAGAGTAATTCAACAGTACCTTGAAACTATTGGTATCCGACGAGCAAGAGATATACCCTCCGCTGAACTTGATCGAGCAAGAGACGAGCTTAAAAAATTCGGCGATAAAATCAATCTAGACTCACCGTATGGGGCTCTAATAAGGGCTGAAATAAAGCGAATTCTGGGTGAATCAGCCTCATACCTTATGCATGAGTTTCTCAATCCAGAAACCTCAGGCGAGCCTCTATCACATCTTGTCGAGCGGAGTGCTGAGTTTGGACTCTCGTATCTGGGAGATGCGCGCTTCTCAAGAAATCCTCTCCCTGAAGGGACTGGAGCTAATCGCTTGGAAGTAGCGATGGCTCGCGATTTTCAAAGGGGAATACCGTATCGAGAGTCTCTCTTTAGCCGCCAAGCTATTCGAACCAATTTCCCGACAATAGACAAAGAAGCACTGAATTCCTTAAGTTTTGGCACTCTTCTTGTCGAGGATGAGGAGCCGCGCGGTGATTTTCGAGATCCACGGGGAAGGGAGTTTTCCTTCGGAGTTGAGGAGGTTTCTTATGGTGTTTTAAAAATGCTTGCTTCGAAATGGCCCCGATTTGTGAAATGGAGCGAGCTCAGTAATGGTATTGTAAGTAGGGAAGAAGTATTAAGTCGTGCAGTGATTGAACTTCTCAATAGTGAGCTGATAACGATAGCGTATAATCCGCCACAATATTTGTTGTCATCAACAACAGTCACGGCGCCCCCATGGCTGCGCTGGGAGATCGGCGTAGGCTCCCTCCTCACCAATCGGCTTTACGAACCGGTAGAGCTGGGTGGATTTGAGACAATGCTTCTTTCAGCAATAGTAAGCGGCCTTACCTCAGTCGATGGTCTAATACGTCTCACCTCATCTTATTTGGCAGTCTCCCCCGAACACCGATCCCTTCCAAGAGGTGTAATAGAAGATACCGTCCGCGAAGGACTCCGAACGTTGGCTCGGGCTGGTTTGGTGAATGAAATTGTTGAGGAGCCGTGACCGTGCTTTGCCTGTTGTACCCAGTATTGCTATGAGAAGTGGTTGTAGGAAGTGGTAGGTTTTTTAGGGATTGAGGCTGGAGAAAGAAGGGAGTTCTGAGTGCGCGGACCTCCGGTCCGCATGATGCCCACTATCCCTCAAGAGAAAAAACTCTAACGGTCTGATAGTTTAAGTAGTCGAGTTATCATGGTTTACATTTTCGACCGAAATTAAAAGTATGGTTTCAATAAAATATCAAATAAGGATTGGCTAAGTTAGCGGGGATAAGGTCGTCTTTCTACTCAACGGACAGAATATAATCTAAAACTTTTTTATGACTCAGAACATATCTCTCTTGAACGATATCGTATCTCGACCACGAAAATACCTTTCTGACCTATCCTCGTGTGGGGCAGCTTGGTTTGCGGCCGGAAATAGCTTCTTTGCGTATCAGTCTGGTTCGTTGGGGGGATTTCATCTCGGGGGTGTCTGGGCGGGGCTTCTTCAAATTGTTGCCGCTGTTTTTGTTTTTGGTGGTCAGGTGCAAGCAACCCATCGAGGAGGGGCGTACGCGGTTCCGTTCTGGCGGCTTGGGCATGTTAATCTCATGAGTGCCGTTGTTATGATCATGGTGCCATTTTTTTCAGCGACTGGATCTTTGATCGGCTCAGCGATGCTTCCAGGGGTGACACTTTTGCTGTGGGCTACCGGAGAGTACCAGATTGCGTGGGTTAAGGATTGCGAGGAGCAGCTACCCGCTGCTGATGCCCGAGAGAGAGCTCATTTAGAGAAGATAATCGCCGCTGGTTATCGTCGATCTATCTTTTTGTACGGCATCGCCGATTTTGCGGCGGTCGTTTCAACGGCGATTTCTATCGGAGGAGTGCTGCCAGCCTTGGGAGCAGCCGGTGCAGGATTGCTATTTGTCTTGGGGATTTATTGTGCACTAACTAAGCGCGATGACGGATCAAGTGCCGCTGAGGGAGCTCGAATTCCGTTTCTTCTTTATGCGGCGGGATACTGCGTACAAGCAACCGCCTCGATAATCGCACCTCTTTCAGTTGTGTGTAATCTCTGCTGGGCCAAAGCGTACCACAGTCTTACGATGGTGGTGAGCCGAGAGAGTGCGGACGAATACGCAGCACTCCAAAACAGCAGAGGGTGATTCTATCGGCTAATCGCTTACAACCTCTACGAGTCTGAGAAAAAGATGTTGCCCATCCTTCTCCCATTCACCCGATCGCATCTGGTTGACGCTCAGGTTCGGCGGTGCGAAATGAATCTAGTTTGCTGCATGATTCCGCTATCGAGGTGATGCGGGGGAAGTTCTCGAGAGGAATTGAAAATCGGCGGGCGTTGTATACTTGAGGTATGAGAGCGATATCTGCAAGGGTCGGGGAGTCTCCTAGTGCGTAGGGTGTTCCGTACCGCTCGAGGAGCTTTTCTATGGCGGCAAATCCCTCGGTTATCCAGTGGTGGTACCAAGCGGTTCGTGCAGAGTCTGCGACCTGTAGAGTGTCTTTTAGATAGTTCATCACCCGAAGATTTGCGAGTGGATGAATATCGCACGCGACTGCAAGAGCTATCGAGCGAGCTTGAGCGCGAAGCTCTGCGTCTTTGGGTAACAGAGGGGGATGAGGAGTTACTTCATCAAGATACTCGATGATCGCGAGCGATTGGCTGATATATCGTCCATCATCGAGTTCGAGAAGTGGTACAAGCTTTTGTGGATTTCGAGCCTCATATTCGGGCTCAAGGTGCATTCCCCCGTTTGCTACAAGGCTCACTGGAACATATTCAAACGGTATGCCTTTTATTGCGAGTGCAATTCGTACACGATACGCCGCGCTTGAACGCCAATAGCTGTAAAGCTTCATTCTTCCTCCCCCTTAATCGCAACTCGGAGTAATTCTAGGTACTCCTCACGTGGTATCTCCTCAGCGCCGAGCTGCTCTACGAGAGGAGTAGTCATCTGACAATCCATCCACGATATCCCTCGTTCACTTAGGTATTCGATCGCCCGAATAATGGCTATCTTTGAGCTGTTTGGCTCACGATAAAACATCGACTCTCCCGCAAAAAAGTTATCGATTAAAACTCCGTACATTCCGCCTACGAGCGTATCTGCTCGCCACGATTCAAAGCTGGTGCAAAAACCTGCTTGATGGAGAGCCGAGTAGGCTAATTTCATTCCGGGAGTAATCCATGTTCCAAACTGATCGACTCTATTGGTCATTTCACTGCAGTGATCGATGACTGATTTAAAGGCTCTATTTACTCCAAATGTGAGGGGAGTTCTTTTCAACTCTCGGCGAAGGCTTCGTGGAATGCGGAGTCGGTCGAAAAAAAGGACGGTTCGGATCGGTGGAGAGAACCAGAGCAGCTGCTCATCACTTTGGGGCCACGGGAAGATGCCGTTACGGTAGGCAAGCAAAAGAGAGGGTACGGAGAGATCCCCACCGATACCGATGAGCCCAGAGGGAAGTGCCGCTTCATGAGGGGGAAATGCGGTGATCGGCATGATGGGCGAGCCCTCGAGCGTTAAAAAAATTGAGAAAAGACTAACCTGCTTTGGATTGACGCGCATCCTATAACGATGATACCGCGGCTGCGAGCGTTGTGGGTAGGGAGAGCTCAGGTTACGATGAAAATATGGGGTGTGGCAGAAAACAACAGCGGGTCGTGTGTGTCTGTATTTTATCAGTTTTAAAGGGCACGAAAGAAGGTGCCGCAGCAATCACAGCCAATTAAAGCAGAGTAATTCACGATGGGTCGAGCGCAATCTGAAGGTGGTGTTGTTACTGTTCCGGCTAAGAAGGTCCAGCTTCAGGAACCAAAGCGGTATCAGGTAATTCTTCTAAACGATGATTACACCCCGATGGATTTTGTGGTGACAATTCTTGAGACGATATTTCGTAAGAGCCCGGCGGAGGCGGTGCGTTTGATGCTAGAGGTTCATCAGCAGGGCAAGGCGGTGTGTGGCGTCTACGTAAGGCAGATCGCCGAAACAAAAGTGATACAGGTACACGATCGGGCGCGAGCTGCGGAACATCCGTTGCAGGCGGTCATAGAAGAGGCTTCGTCGTAATCGGGAGGCACCAATGTTTAGTTCTGAGTTAGCGCTGATTATCGAAGCTGCAGTACGAGAGGCGTACGTAATGAATCACGCCTATTTTTCACTTGAGCATCTCCTATACGCGATGCTTCACGAGGGTTCAATTGAGGAGGTTGTTCGGGCGTGCGGTGCTGAACCGAAGAAAATTATTGAGGAGGTCAAAGATTATCTAGGAAGAGAGATAGAGACGCGCCCTGAAGGAGATAGGTCGGAGCCGATACATACACCCTCCATTCAACGGAGCTTCGAGCGAGCTATTCGGCACATTCGGAGTGCCGGGAAAATGGTAATTTCGCCACTCGATATGCTCGTTTCAGTGATCGAGGAGGAAGAATCTCACGCGAGCTTTTTCCTAAATAAATATGGGGTTCGGCGAGCCGATGTTGTTCGGTTTATATCGCACGGCATCTCTAAGCTTCCAGAGATTGCGCGCCTGATACCGACATCGATAGCCTCGGGTGGCTCAACTCGCAGAACGCGAAGTGTAGATGAGGTTGACGAGGAGCAATCGGAACAGGAGATGACCGGTGATGGGATGCTCGCCACCTTTGCAGATGATCTCACCGAGAGGGCCCGTAAAGGGGAATTTGATCCAGTTATTGGAAGAGAAAAAGAGCTCGAGCGAATTATACTTATTCTTTCTAGGCGCACGAAAAATAATCCACTTCTTCTTGGCGAGGCGGGTGTTGGCAAAACTTCGCTCAGTCATGCTCTCGCTGAGCGAATCGTAAAGGGGAATGTACCGCAATCGCTAAAAGGCGCGAGGCTTTTTAGTGTAGATATGGGAAGTCTTGTCGCTGGAACAAAATTTCGTGGCGAGTTCGAAGAGCGCTTAAAGCTGCTCGTCCAGGAGATCACAGAACTTCCAAAGGCTATCCTGTTTATCGATGAGATACACACAATTATTGGAGCGGGTGCGACAACCGGAGGAGCGCTTGATGCCTCTAATATTTTAAAGCCCGCGTTAAGTGGCGGTAAACTGCGATGTATGGGTAGCACCACGCACGACGAGTATAAAAAGGGATTTCTCAAAGATAGAGCGCTTAATCGTCGATTTTCGACGGTCGAAATAGCTGAGCCGAGTATCGATGATGCGGTAGCGATCGTTCGTGGATTAAAGACCCGCTTCGAGGAGCATCACGGAGTAACTTTTTCTGATCGGGCGCTATCGAGCGCGGTTACACTTTCAGCCCGTTACATACGGGATCGATCGCTGCCTGATAAGGCGATTGATCTAATCGATGAGGCGGGAGCGGCCGCCGCAATCAATGCCAGAAAAGGTGCTCGGGTTTTAATCGATGAGCAACATATCGAGGAGGCCGTTTCGCGGATCGTGAAGGCTCCAGTTAAAAAACTTTCAGGTAACGAAGCGGGTGCTATTCGAGATCTGGAGCGGCGGCTTGGCGATCAGATCTTTGGACAGGAAAAAGCTATCTCAGCAGTTGTGCGAGCGGTAAAACGGAGCCGCGCGAATCTTCAAAATCGCAACCGACCGACCGCCTCATTTCTTTTTGCGGGACCGACTGGAGTTGGAAAGACGGAGCTTGCGAGGGTGCTAGCAGCGGAGATGCAGATGCATTTTCACCGCTTTGATATGAGCGAATATATGGAGAAGCACGCCGTTGCGCGATTAATAGGCGCTCCTCCGGGATATGTTGGCTACGAAGAGGGAGGCTCGCTGACCGAGCTTGTGAGAAAACAGCCGTATGCCGTCCTCTTGTTTGATGAAATCGAAAAGGCTCATGCAGATATTTATCAGATACTGTTGCAGGTACTCGATGATGCTTCGCTGACCGATTCTCAAGGAAGGAAAACTGATTTTCGTCAGGTGATCGTTATTTTAACGACTAATGCGGGTTCTGATCGAAGTGGTGGAATTGGATTTGGAGCAACGGGTCAGGGAGGTGCGAAGGAAGCTGCATTAAAAGAGTTTTTTAAACCTGAATTTCGCAATCGTCTTGATGAGATCGTTTCTTTTGAGCCATTACCGCTCGAGGTCGTGCTTTCGGTCGTTGATAAGTTTATCAAGGAGCTTGTCGAGGGACTCACCGAGCGACAGATTTCGCTTTCAATCACTCAGGATGCCAAAGAGTGGTTGGCGAAAAAGGGGTACGATCCGGTGTTAGGAGCGCGGCCGATGTCGCGGATGATCCAGACAGAGATAAGCGATCCGCTCGCTGATGAGCTGCTCTTTGGTTCGCTGGTGCATGGCGGTACCGTTTCCATCGGACTTGGAGAGGATCGATTAACGTTTGCCTGTACGCCAGCAGCGGCAGAGTCGAAGTCGGCGCAAAAGAGGATAGCGGCGCGGCGCGCGACTCCGAGTCGTCGGGCGATTCGGGACACTGTGTAACTATATCACCCCTATGGTTCCCAATAACCTACCACTACCCCCTAGGAGTGGCGGGCGAAGTCCCGCCGGGGGGATTACAAATAACTATTCAGCCGAAAAAATTGCCGACGAGCGTTTGGCGAGTCGATCAACCAGAATCACAATGTGTTTTCGCGCTTTTGATGCGTGTCGAACTAACCCTTATGAAAAATATGGGGTAAATAGTTACCAGAATAGTTTCAAAAGTCAGATTTATCCCGTTATGCTAGACAGGGTTATTTTTAAAATTGGAGTTGAAACAAATTGAATAGCGTGATACTCGTGACCGAGAAGTATCAACCTGCCCCTCTAGGTAATTTGCGATGTCTCAAAACTTTCAAGGCTTTGATCCTAGTCCTGAAGACGATGATTTTTGGGAAGGAGTTGATCTAGTTCCTGAGAATGCGAGCCCAACCCAAAGGTTGCTACATAGGCTCGACAATACCGATCTGGTTTCGTTTACTCTTGAAAAGTCTTTAGAGGAAAAGTATTCAAAATCGCTGACCCGATCCATAAGAAAACTGTTCAACGACATAGATGAAGGTCAAGAAATAGGGGAGGAGCATCCTACTTTTGAACTGATCAATGGCTATTTTGTCTCTGAAAGGCCTGCAGATGTGCGGCAGGTGTTTGGCGCGGTGCTGGCTATAATTAACCGAACTATCGATGAGCGGGCTGAAGCCTGTGGCCAAAATGATGCAGATATTAGCTCCGTTAAACTAGTTTACGAAAACCTTCTTCGGAGCGGGTGCGATAGGCTAATAGATGCGACTTTTCCTAGCATTTTCCTAGTCTTAAAAGAAGAGGTCGATGAATTAATAGGCGGTTTTCGGAAAGAAATTAATCTTGCCAAAAATCAGATTAAAGTTTTTTCCTCCTATCAAGCACCAGATTCAAGCGGGACAGATTTAGATAGCTTTATGGTCGAGCGGTATCTTGAGGTATCCAAAGAGGCTGAAAGTATATCGAGATTTAAATTCGGAGAGCTATACATAGCTATCCAAAACGAATATTCCAACCTCGTTGACGAGGCAATCGACGAACTGTTCAACCTCGCTCCAGAACTAATGCAATTGCCGGTCGAGAATGACCCCGATGACTTTGATTATTACAGCCGACTCCAATCGGAATGCGTTGAGGCATACAGGGAGACTTTTAACGACGAGCTGGAGCTTTTTTTTAAAAAAAACCGCTTAAGGTTAAAGGCTGACAAGAAAAAGCTTTACAATTCACTATCTCAATCAGCAAAAAGTGCCTTGTCATCACCCTCCTGAACCAGAGCCAGACTTTAACGACCAGAGCACTTTAATCTCTAAAACCTGAATCATTTGGTCAGGCTCCGAGGGTCGGGAAAGGGCGTGGCATTCTCGTTAATCTTCACAGAAGCTCTCTCTCTCTCTCTGCCAAATTTCCCCTCTGCAATCCTCAACGCCTCACACGCACTCTTGCCTTACCTCTATACCCTTACCTCTATACCTCTGAGGTATAGAGGTAAGGGTAATGGCGGTACCGTTTCAATCGGATTGGGAGAGGATCGATTGACGTTTGCCTGCACACCAGCCTCGATAGAGTCAAAAGCTCCGCCAAAAAGAATAACTGCACGCCGCTCCACTCCAACCCGTCGCGCGATTCGTGACACTGTTGAGTGATGGAGGAGTGGTGAAGCTGCTCGGATGGTTTCGATCCCGAACCCCCCTTATTTAGCAGCCTCTTAAGAAAATGAATTCATAAACGACAACATTTCGCGGAGACCGAATAGAGATGTAAAGGTATGTACAATAATCAAAAATAACGGCACGGTACTCACAGTTGTAAAACGACACTTCTGCCCGTTATTTTGGTCAAGATTGGCAGTGCAGTCCCTAATACTCCTCGGTCTTAAGATGCTCCTTGTAGACCGTTTTGCCGAAATGTTGCTCAAAGTTATCCCAATCGAACCCATTTAAGTCGACTTCGGGAATATGCAGATTGATGTGATCCATGTACTTCTGGCCAGCCGCTGTATTGAAAACTAAAATCTTATCTTCACGCTTGATCTCGCCGGTTTTAACAAGGTTTTCCAGAGCTGCTACTCCGATGGCGGTTTCTGGGCAAATGAATATCCCCTCAAAATTAGCAACTTTTCGCTGCCACTCTTCTAGGCAACTCTCATCAGAAGCAATGACCATTCCATTACTTTCTCGAATAGCATCGAGCACCATGAAGTCCCCGATACCCATCGGTACTCGCAAACCCGAAGCGCTAGTTGATGCATTCTCAAATCGTTGCGCGAATCGTTCCCCCTTTTGAAAAGCAAGAACGAGCGGCGGGCACCCTGAGGATTGAACTGATATCATGCGAGGCATCCGGTTGTTAACCAGCCATCCAAGCTCGCGAAGTTCTTGAAAAGCCTTCCACATTGCTATCAATGCGGTCCCTCCGCCTGTTGGATAAATTATCGCGTCTGGTAGCGACCAACCAAGCTGCTCCGCTAGCTCAAGTCCCATGGTCTTCTTTCCCTCGAGGCGATAGGGTTCTTTCATAGTGGAAATGTCGAACCACAATCCTCGATTGTGACCTTCACGTATCAATCTACCGCATTCATCAATTAAGCCGTTCGCTCTGAAGAGGCGACAACCTGAAAATGATGCCTCTGCAACATTCGTCATCGGTGTCCCGTGCGGAATAAAACAGACTGATTCGAGCCCCGCGCGCGCAGCATACATCGCCATTGTTCCACCGGCGTTGCCATTTGAAGCCATCGCTATTCGACGAACTCCGAAATGCCGAGCCATAGTGGTGGCTAGAGCGAGGCCGCGAGCCTTGAAGCTGCAATGGGGAAGTCGCGATTCATCCTTGATTAAAACGTCTCGCAGCCCAAGATGGGCCCCCAGTCGAGGGCAATCAACGATCGGGGTCATCTGTTCCTCAAGGCTCACGGGAAAAATGTCATCGCCTACCGGCAAGAGCTCCCGGTATCGCCACATCGTTGGCGGTCGGACGGAAATTTGTTGAGGTGACACGACGGTCCGAATCGCATCGAGGTCGTACCGTGTCCAGAGAGGTCGACCGTTATGCCATGTTTGTAACCGATCTGCAGGATACTTGGTTCCGTCAATCGCACTTTCAAAGTGTGTTACGTATCTTGCCATCTAATTACCTTCGATGATGGATTACTTATTCTTTAATTTAAATGCGTCGAAAACTTATCCGCTTAAAGGGAATTATTACACCAGATTCTTTTTTGCTGACAACTCAATTGGAAGTTTTAGCATCGCTGCGGGTGAATCAGCTGCTTGGATGTTTTCGAGCCAGAGGTCGTCCGGAAGTTTCCATTCGTGTCAGCAAAAAACAATCGCTTTGTCTTTAGACATCTTCGCCGATAAACGAATGCAACGAGCTTCCATCTTGGGGGCTCGAAAAACGATTCGGTATTTCACAAATTCCTACCTCCATCAGTCTCTAAAATTCATCAATCACCGCCGCTGTATGATCAAATCTTCATGCTCTCCCTACTCGATTTAGTTGGCGTTCTTGATCGAAAAAGCGGACAAAACAACCCGTTGATATGTCATAGTAGATGCTATAGTAATGGGTTCTATTATCGTGTTTGCCAGAATCTTGCTGGATATCTAAAAGAATAAATGACGTATTTTTAGATAGTTGGCTTAATTTCGCCGATCGGCGGCCTCTAATTTTGCGAGGTGCGCGGCAGATCGGGAGGGCAACGGCGGTGCGACGGCTAATTGAGATCGATCTTGAGCTACACAAGAGGTTAGACCGAACGTTTGCGACCCTCGATGTGGATCTCATTATTGAAGAATTGCAGATCGTTTCCCGAAAAAAGATCGATGCGGATTGCGTCTTATTTCTCGATGGGGCTCAGGGAGCTCTTCATTCGCTTCACGCAGATTGCTAAAAGGTTCTCAAAGACAAGGTTCTTAAAGGCTCTGCAAACTATCGTTTTGTTGATTGGTTATCATCCGTGCTCTTGCCTCGGCCGGTGGGGTGGCTATACTTGGGGCATTAAAAAAGTGAGCTGAAAAGGTACTGCAGTTCGGCACACAAAGACTACCTGAGGGAACGCATGGGAACGCATCGACAGATTTTTCTCGAGCATATTAACGAGCCAGATATCTACACTTTGGCGGGGTATGAGCGGTTCGGAGGGTATCAGGCGTTTCGAAAAGCGGTGGCGATGGAGCCGCAAAAGATCATCGATGAGGTGAAGGCTTCTGGGTTGCGGGGGCGCGGTGGTGCTGGGTTCCCGACCGGTACTAAATGGGGATTCATTCCGAAAGCTGGGGATAAGCCGGTTTATATAATAAATAACGCTGACGAGAGCGAACCTGGGACATTCAAGGATCGAGTGCTTCTCGAAAAAAAGCCTCACTTGACGATTGAGGGGATGCTAATTGCAGCGTGGGCGGTTAAAAGCCCTTGGTCCTGCATCTACATTCGGGGCGAATATGTATACGGGTACGAGCGATTAGTCCGCGCCGTAAAGGAGTGTTACGAGAAGGGGTACCTCGGGGACAATATTCTCGGCACCGGTTGGACTCATCATATGACGGTTCATCGAGGAGCTGGCGCCTATATTTGTGGAGAAGAGACGGGTCTAATCGAATCTCTTGAGGGTAAAAAGGGTCAGCCAAGATTAAAACCTCCTTACTATCCAGCGGTGATGGGGGTGTATGACTGTCCGACGATTCTAAATAACGTTGAGACCTATGCCGCTGTGCCATTTATTATTGATCAGGGTAGTGGGGCGTTTTCCTCTATAGGTACTGAGCAATCAAAGGGAACTAAACTGATATCTGCTTCGGGGCATATCAATAAACCGGGGGTCTATGAGGTTGAGTTTGGTTATTCTGTCGAGCAGTTCATCGAAGAAGAGTGTGGTGGAGTTTGGAAGGGTAGAAAGTTAAAAGCGGTGATCCCGGGTGGATCCTCAGTGCCTGTGTTGCGCGCTGAAGAGATAAAAGGGCTTACTATTTCGTATGAATCTTTGCAGGGGGCAGGGACTTTCCTCGGCTCTGGAGGCTTCATAGTTCTCGACGATCACACCGATATGCTCGATGCAATCGCAAATCTGATGCATTTCTACGCGCACGAATCGTGCGGCCAGTGCACACCGTGTCGCGAGGGTGGGCATTGGATCGAAAAAATCTTCAACCGCATTCGTCGTGGTGAGGGGCGTCCTGGGGACCTTGAATTGATCAATACACTCGCAAACAATATGTCAAACGGAAGAACTATCTGTACCTTTGGGGACGCCGTCGCAATGCCAGCGAGAAGCTATATCGCGAAGTTCCGTGATGAGCTCGAGGGTAAAGGGCGGGTCGCCGTTTAGGGAAATGGGGTCCGCGCCTTTTAAGAGGTAGTTTCTTGCGATACGGCTGAGTTTGAACGGCGGCAAAGGTTGTACAGCCGCCAAGTGCTTACATCGGCCAAGCTCATCCGGCGGCTGAGTTCGCGAATCTTAAGCGCTGCGGAACCGCCGAATCTCCGCAAGAGTTGTACTGACAATCGTGTTGAAAATATCCCCTGCTATCGGGGGTTCGCTATCAATAAGCCTTTTCATCTCTGCTTCAAGAGCTGCTTCAGCTTTGGCATAGAGCCCCCTTTGTTGCTCACTTTTTTTGCGGATGATTGGTGCGAAGCGATTCCAGAGCTCTCCAAGCTGTAGCGCAACAGCGTGAGGGGCGTGTGCTCGCTGGATAGCTTGTCGCGCTTTTTCGCCGATGGCGTGGCCGCGATCTTCGGCGATTCGAGCAAGAAGAGTAAAACATTGAGACGATTCATCGGTGCCCGATGTTATCGAAAGTACCCGATCGTTTAAAGCTTCGTCAAAGAGAGCGCGCTTCATCACGATGACGGGGGTACCAGCCGCCATCGAGAGCTCAAGAAACGGCAATAGTCGCTCCTGAGGTTTGCCGAGGTGCAACGCCACATCACTCCTCGTTAAAAGCTCGCGCCATTTAAATATCGACCGCCCCGTTAAAAGGGTCACCGGAGCATCTTCGTCGGTCTCATTGAGGCGGTGATGTATATGATTCTGACCGAGCAGATGCTGGGCATCTTCCCGTTCGTGCGAATCCACGATCCAGGTTAATCTCCAGCTTTTAGAGAGGCGGGTCAACGCTGGCAATGCCCTTCGCATACGCCCTTCAATGCCGGTCCCTCCGATAGCAACGATTGAGAGGGGCTCGTTATCGCCTCTGGGAGGACTTGTTTCCGCTGAAGCCGCAACTGGCATAGGAAGATATTCAGCTAGTCCCTTTTCGTTCAGGGTCTCTCCTCCCATCGCGGATATCGTCCGAAATTGAGCAAGAGATCGGTTGTTGCTAAAAAGCGTAACGGCCGATGAGCGCAGCTCTCTATCAGCCCAACCTTGAAGCTGCCCCCCCGGTTGGTCCCGCTTAACAAAAGGAAGTTCCTCATCGTTATACTGAGCGACCGTTCTTCTCCAGGGTGAGTTATGAATTCCCTCGGCTCCCGGGTCAAAGAGAAATGGATCGTGAACCCAGGTGATACCAGGCATGATCCCTATCTGCGTTCGTACTGCTCGTCCTAAGCGGCTATCTTCGAGCTGATAAAAGAAGAGATCAAAGGGGGCACTCCGATCGCGATGATACGCGGTGAGGTAGTGAAAGCGGGGTACGCCGAGATGCTCTCCCTGATACAAAGAGGAAAAAAGCTCTATTGAAAAGGTATCTCTTAGATGAGGAATGAGAAGATCGGTGCAGTAGCGAGAGAGAGAAGGCTCGCCTTGCTCACCTTGGGAAAGATCAGAAAACCAAGCGATTCTCAATTTTTCCTCTGGCAGAGATGATTTCATAAGCCACCTGAAAAAGAGGGAGCATGCTCGAGGGGCGAGAGTAATTTACTCGTGAGTTCATCCCATCCTGCGGAGATCATGCCAGAGCTTTCGATCAACGCTCTTCCGTTTTTACCCATCTCAATTGCACGAGATTTTTCGTTGTAAAGCTCATTAAAGGCGTTGCCGATAGCGGCGGCTTCCGGTTTTACGATTCTGCCGTTTTTTCCATCAATAACGAATTCAAGTGTTCCACCGCTATCGGTCGCTGTGATAACGGGCCTTGAGCTCGCCATCGCTTCAAGGGTTACATAGCCATAATCCTCATCAAATGGGGCGTAGTAAACACCAAGAGCGCGAGAGTACAGCTCCACAAGCTCTTCGTCGGATACTCGTCCGAGAAAATGAACTCGATCTTCTACGCCGAATTTCTTCATGGTATTGGTCAAATACTCCATGATTCCGGGCTCGTCAGGCTTTCCAACGATCTTTAGGTGAAGCTCGCTCCTCATAGAGGAGAGCGCCTCTATCATTAGATCCACACGTTTTATTCGGCATAGACGGCCAACTGAGAGAATGTAGTTCTCTGGGTCTTGCGAGCGGTATAGGTCCCCGAGTGGAAGGGGCGGGTAGAGGGTTTCAGAGGAGAGATTATTAAAGGCTAATAGTCTCTCTGATACATTCTTTGAGATGGCAGCCCGATAGACACACTCTCCGAGTGCAAGAGTGTCTCCATCGGTGATTAGTCGTCGCAGAGCTTCATCTCGTGGATCGTCTCCAAAATCTGAGAATTGCCCGCCATAAAGGTCATATAAAGATCTAAGTTGATGAACCAGCCAGACACTCTTTCGTCGGTGACGAGCAAAGTAGGTCGGATATTTTGTTGCAATAACAAGATCGATCGGCTGTCCAGCAAAATTAGATAGATCGAGTGAGCGCCACATCGCCGCCTGAGTTAGAAGGTTCTCTTTCGGTAGTGGATTAAATGGTAATTCGATGACATCTACGGAATGTCCAAGAGAACGAATGCGGCCAAGCAGCGATGATATGAGAACTTCCTGCCCGCCATGAGTGAAGGGAACCTTTGCACCGAGAATAAGTATGCGCGCCATGAGTTACGGAACCCCAAAAACCACAGGTTGAGTCAAATTATTTGAGTTATTTCATCCTATCTGTTCGATTCACTATCGCTATACGGATATTGTGATGAAATGGACGACGATGAAATGGCCAATTCTGATAATTTCATGCCATTTAGCTTACCTTGAAGAATCTCGATTTGGGAGAGAGTGGTTTGAATGAGCTCTGCAAGAGACTGCTTGCTGCCATTATCGACCGCCCGTATTTCATCCTCAAGCCGAGCTACCTCGAAACTAATTCGCTCGGAGAGCTCCCCAACACGCACATCGATATATCTGCCGGTGCTGTTAAGATGACGCACGAGGTTTTCTATAAAAACTCTTTCGGCATCGAGATATCCAGAGAGAAACATTGAGCGGAGCGCTTTATTAAAGCGCATTTTGAGTCGAGTAACTATTTTCCCAACCAATCCTTTTCGATGAGAATTTAAAGAATCAGAGGCGACAAACTGCTCAAAGGAAAAGTTCTTATTTAGAAACTCAAGCTCTTTAGCCGATTGCAGATCACCAAAAGCAGATTGTTGATAGTGGCCACCTAGCTGAGCGGCCAGAGTGGAGGGATTATCAAGTGGGGCCTGGTGCACGCTCGAGATTAGAGCTTTAGAGGTTAGCTCAGAGAGGAGATCTTGAAGGTTCGCTCTAAGTAGGGTTAATGAAGTATTCGCAAGTTCCTGAATTTCAGTAGCGCAGCTGTCGACCTCCCGATGATTAGCTGAAGAATCGATAGCTTCTTTGTCCACCAAAAATCTCCTTGCAGAGGCTAAACTTGCGGAGGGCCAAATTGCGATTTAGTCCTAAAAAACAGCCTACTACTCTAAAATTGCCTCTCAAGCCTCTTAAAATCGTGCGTTTTTGCGGGGCGATCTATCCAATAGGTTGGCACATCAGCACGAAAAGAAAGATCCATAACCCTCTTTCCGATTAGTCTAAGGATAATCGCTGTCGGTGCAAGAACACAGAACCAGAGGATTCCGAGAATGACTGGGGTCATCACCATATTTAATACCTTGGCCAATCCCATCCAGCCTCGCCAGAGGGGCCAGATCAGCTTAGGATTTGCGGCGCTCAGCCCAGTGAAGATGATCGATATGAATGCTCCCGTGATAGCGCGACTAATTGGAGCCCCATGCCACCACTGATATCCGCTTATTCCAAGACCGATGGCGCCGAAAAGGCATCCAAATTCAAAGATATGCCGGCGGACACTCTTTTTCTCCCACACCTCATCGAGAAATGAGAGCTCTTTGGGAGCGATATCGTCATGATTGCTCGGCATATCAACCTCTAATCCAGCTCGAAGGTCGTTTGCCAGTTTTCCTTGTCCTGCCACTGCGGCTGCTCCTCTTTTAAGAAAAGGTAATTGTTTATCACGAGGCAATCCATCTCACACCGCATAAAGCAGGTGTATGCATGTTCAGGGGCGCATACTATCGGTTCGCCCCGAACATTGAAACTCGTGTTAACGAGTACTGGGCATCCTGTTTGGTTGTAAAACTCCTCGAGGAGATGATGAAAAACAGGGTGAGACTGTTTGTTTACCGTTTGAATACGCGCTGAATAATCAACGTGCGTCACCGCTGGAATGTCCGATTTCGGGACATTCAGTTTCGCGATGCCAAATAGATCGCTCTGTTCCTTCGTGAGCGAAATGCGACGTTCATTACAGACGGGGGCGACTAGGAGCATGTAGGGGGATTCTCCCTCTAGCTCAAAATACTCCGCTGCGTGTTCGAGAAGTACCGCTGGTGCGAAGGGACGAAACGATTCGCGATACTTAATTTTGAGGTTCATCGTCGACTGCATCGCGCGCGAGCGAGGATCGCCCAGGATGCTTCGATTGCCGAGCGCTCGGGGGCCAAATTCCATACGCCCCTGGAACCAGCCGACAACTTTTTCTTGCCCGAGAAGCTCGGCAGTTCGCCGATACAGCTCATCTCCCTCAAGAAGGTGATACACCGGCTTATACGATGAAAGACGAGATACGACCTCTTCGTTCGAGTATGAGGGCCCGAGGAGAGATTGTTTTTGGAGATCGTGTACGCCGTCGACAACTCGCGGTTTTTTCAGATAACCATACCAAACGCAGAGCGCCGCACCGAGCGCGCCTCCGGCATCTCCCGCAGCTGGCTGAATCCAAACTTTCTTGAAAGGCCCTTCGCGGAGTACTCGGCCATTTCCAACGCAGTTAAGAGCAACTCCGCCAGCAAGACAAAGATTTTCCGATCCTGTTTCGCGGTGAATAAATCGGGCTTGCCGAAGCATACACTCTTCGGTGACCTCCTGAATTGATCGAGCCAGATCCATCTCGCGCTGAGTTAGAGGGGACTCCGGTTTGCGACGACTTCCACCGAAAAGTTCAGCGAAGTTGTCGTTCGTCATCTTGAGCCCTTCCATGTAATTGAAGTAGCGAAGATTGAGATGAAACGATCCGTCCTCTTTAAGATCTATTAAATTATCGAAGATCTGCTGGGTGTATTTTGGCTCACCGTATGGCGCCAGCCCCATGACTTTATATTCACCAGAGTTGACTTTAAAGCCGAGAAAGTAGGTGAATGCAGAGTAGAGAAGTCCAAGTGAGTGTGGAAACTGGATCTCTTTAATAATGGAGAATTCGTTACCGCGCCCCACGCCGAGACTGTTAGTCGTCCATTCTCCAACGCCGTCTATAGTTAGGATAGCTGCATCCGCAAAGGGGGAGGGATAAAAAGCACTTCCTGCGTGACTTTGGTGATGCTCAGTGAAGAGTATCTCTCCTTTGTAGCCAAGCTCGTCACGAATTGTATCGGGGATCCAGAGCTTGTGTTTCAGCCAGAGGGGTAACGCCTTTGCATAGCTTGTGAACCCTTTTGGCGCAGTTGTCAGATACGTTTCGAGTAGCCGCTCAAATTTGAGCACTGGTTTGTCATAAAAGACGACATAATCAATAGCATCAACAGTGAGCCCCTTGGCTTTTAAACAGTACTGCGCTGCTTCTTTGGGGAAATTAAAATCGTGCTTTTTACGGGTAAACCGTTCCTCTTGAGCAGCTGCGATGATCTGGCCATCGACAACAAGGCATGCGGCGCTATCGTGATAAAAAGCTGATATTCCAAGTATGTTCATATCCCGATCCCTGGAAGGCTACGTCGGTACCCTGATGATGAGTCGATTAAAGGGAGATGATAGGCTACCAACTAGTGGTTGTACAGGGGGGAGAAATTGTTAAAAAAACGGGGCGCGATCGTAGTTCCGTGAATATCGGTTCACCATTTCCTCAAAACAGCCTTAGTCGTATAGTGCAGCGCTTGGAAGAGGAGTGGGTCGAGCCCAGAGAGTAAGCTGATATCTGCTTGCGCCCTCCTCTTGTGGTGAGCTTTTCGAGGTCATTATGAATCGCGCAACTATCTCAGTATTTATCGTATGTCAGGACGAGGAGCGAAATATCCGACGCTGTCTCGAGAGTGTTCGTTGGTGCGACGAGATTATAATCATCGATAGTGGTTCAAAGGATCGGACCCTAGAGATATGTGCTGAATTTGGAGTGAATATCCAACAACGTCCCTGGCCCGGTTATGTCGAGCAGAAACGATTTGGTTTGGGATGTTGCACTAAGGAGTGGGTGTTGAATCTCGATGCTGATGAAGAGCTCTCGCCTGAGCTTCAGAGCGAAATTCAGGAAAAACTGGTGAGTGATGATAAGGGTGTGAACGGTTATCAGATAAACCGCGTCGTCAATTTTCTCGGTAAATGGTGGCGCAATGGTGGATGGTATCCGGAGTATAGGCTCCGCCTCTGTCGACGCAACGCGACCTCTTGGGGAGGAGAAGATCCTCATGAAAAAGCACTCGTTAATGGCGCGGTAAAACGGCTTCGGGGCGAGCTCTACCACTACACCTACCGCAACATAACTCATCAGGTTGCTCAGCTCAATAACTACGCAACGCAGGCCGCGCAATCGCAATTTCGTAAAGGAGTGAAACCATCAAAACGAAAAATTCTTCTCAACCCCTTCACCCGATGGGCTAAGTGGTATCTTCTCAAACGCGGCTTTCGCGAGGGTTTTCCGGGATTCCTTATGGCTATGCTCGAGGGTTACTACGTATTTCTAAAATATGTGAAGCTGTGGGAGCTTTGGCGAGAACAGGAGGAATCGGGTAAAAAATACTAGCCTTTATGAGATGATTTTTCGGCCTATGGTACTTTTAGGATAATTAGGTCTAGAATCGCCCACCACCATTTCTGGAGGAGATAATTAATGAAAATTGGAATTCCACGAGAACGAAAAACGCTTGAAAAACGTGTAGCTCTTACTCCTGACGGAGCATCTGAGTTGACCAAAAGGGGACATAAAGTACTTATAGAGGAAGGTGCGGGCGCAGGCTCTTTTTTCACCAACGATGATTATCTTTCGGCTGGTTGTCAGGTTGTACCGACACTTGAAGCGGTGTGGAGCGGCGCCGATCTTGTAGTTAAGGTTAAAGAGCCCCACGAGGATGAGTATCCCTTCTTTCGCCCCGGGCTTGCGCTATTTGATTATCTCCATCTTGCGAGTATGCCCGATGTGGCAACAAAGCTTCTTGAGTCGCGCGTTACCGGTATTGCTTATGAGCTTGTGCAAACCGAGGATCGTCGCCTTCCGCTTCTAGAGCCGATGAGTGAAGTCGCAGGAAAGTTATCGGTGCTCAATGGTTCCTATTTCCTTCTCTCACAAAAGGGTGGACGCGGGGTGTTGTTGGGTGGAACAGTCGGGGTTGCTCCTGGAAAGGTCGTGATTATTGGGGCGGGAATTGCGGGACGCAATGCGTGCGAAGTCGCCCTCGGTATGGGTGCGCGGGTCACTCTACTCGATGTAGATTATAAAAAGCTCGAAGCGGCAAAAATTCAGTTTAACAACCGTGCAGTGATCGTCCACTCTACTCGATCTAGTCTCGAGCGAGCGATGCGAAATGCGGATCTTTTGATCGGCGCGGTGCTTATTCCCGGAGCAGCAGCTCCACGACTAATTAGCCGCGAGATGATTGCTTCGATGAAACAGGGGTCCGTTTTCGTTGATATCAGCATTGACCAGGGCGGATGCGCCGAGACGATTCGACCGACTTCCCTCGATGAACCGGTATTTGTTGAGGAGGGAGTGGTGCACTACGGTGTTTGCAATATGCCGGCGCAAACTCCCCGAACCTCCACACTAGCCCTAACCGCTGCAACTCTCCCGTATATCATTGAGTTCGCAGAACATGGAGTTCAGGGAGCTCTGGAGAAACACCGAGTGCTTCGCGCTGCGGTAAACACCCACGCCGGACACATGACAAACCAACCGTGCAGCGAAAGCCTCGGATTGCCCTATGTGCCGATCGAAGAGGCGATATCAGCGGCTCCGCTTCGGGGGTAATTTGATTGGAAGGGGCACGATTTTTCTTTTTCAGCAGGAGGAAAAAATCGAGCTCCGGTATTTCGCAGTCTGTTGGATGAGTGAGACGTATGAAGGGCTCACTCATCCAACCACTGATCAAACTCAAGCGTTTACCCCCCCCCCAAATTTACCAACACTTTTCCCACCCGTTTCCTCTTAAGCAACTGGCCGTTGCATTCGAAGTCGGGCCTCTTTCGTCATTTTGTCGAGTATGGGGCGAATTGGGATTTCATCAAACATGCGCTGATATCGGTCGGGGAGGAAGGGGAAGCCAAGGACATCGTAGAGGGGAATGCCTTGTGAAGATGCTGATGAACTATCTGGTTCTTGTTGCTGAATATCTGAGGACACTGGGTCGGTTTGAAGAGTAGCCTCTGTAATATCGGCCTCAACGGAAAGATCCATCATCTTTATGAGAGGATTAAAAAGGTATTCCCCGCGACTCATCCTAAAAAGAAACGCCCGACTAGATGAATCGTGGCGCCCAACCTCGTTCTTTGAAAATAATGCACTGAAATACCGATGATTTCGCCGCTTATCCGACAATATTGTAGGGGGAAGCTTCTCAATGTAGTCGAAGATGTGCGCTATCGGAATACCAAACCGAAATAAGACCCAGTTATTCTGAAGGATGCTAGTGAAGGTCGTCGCCAACACCTGAAAGAGAATATACTCACCCTGATGTGGTAGAAGCTTTACCAGACGGCCCTCGATATTTAGAGAAATTGGCTCAGCTAAAAGTCTCCACGTTTCTCCAGCTTCTTCGGCTTGGCGTCGAGTGAGTTTTTCGTGATTGAATATCTCGCGTAGTACAGCACGCAGAGGCGAGAGTCCTCCGTAAGTGCATATCTGAGGGTTCGCGCCCTCCTGTAACAGCTCTTCGACGAGGCGGGGCTTCCAGAGTTTTGCCGCAATTAATAGCGGTGTCTCGCCGAGCTGATTTCGATGATTGACACCGTATCGACGAATCGCTGCCTGAAGACCCCGGGGATTGCTGGTTGTGTATTGCCCGTAATACTTTTCTGCCATCAACGCCTTGGCGCGTGTGACATCCCTTGTCGGCGCATTCGGTCTAGCATTTACACTATTGATCAAAATGGGGATAGCTTGTGCCTCGGCAAGCTCGAATAATTCAATAAGCTGTTTCTTGTGAATTTCGACGGCATTATTTTTAGCGCGACCTACACTATCGTGAAGTGTTCGTGCTGTTGGGACTGACCATGGAACTTTTTCAATTTTGAGAATCTTCTCTCGGATATCTCTAGCCTGCTCTAATTTGCCTTGCAGCTCTAATCTATGTGCTTCTTTAGACCACTCCTCGGCGCTCGATGATTGATCAGAGATAGAGAGATCGGCTGCAGCGCGAGGAATAGAAAGAAGCTCCCATAAAGGATGATCGTCCGCTTCGTCAACGACATAAACTGTGGAGAGAGCACGAGTAATACCGACGTAAAGTGCATTTACATAAAACTTATAGATTTCGAGCGATTTATCTGTTTTATCGCGATTCCTTGCAAAAGAAATATCCCCTGTTAATTCCTCTGAGGTTATATCGCCAACAATCTCCTTAAATTCCGACTGGGCTGATGTCACAAACGAATACAGGATCACATTCGGATACTCTAATCCTTTTGCCTCGTGGACCGAGAATATTAGAGGTGTGTCGAATACCGAACGAGCGCGACCTTTATCGGCATCATCAAGAACTATGATCGCAAACTTCGTTGAAATGCGAGAAGCTTCGTTAAGTTTTTCTACCCCACTTGAGCGAGCATTAACGACTGCGATCGATCCTTCATCATCTGCAATGCTCTCGACGAGAAAATTACTCTCCTTATCGATTGAACCAAAACGTCGCTGTTTTAATGCAAGAAGAGTATTGGCAACAGCGGTAATCTTTCTTGCGTTACGAAAATTAGTGCGGAGAACTCGTATGATTCTAGAACCAAAATCGTCATCTTGGGCAAAGAAAAACGACTTGACCCGAGACCATGAGAAAAAGTTTGGATGGACGATCTGATTTGAGTCTCCACATAACATGAAGTGGTGGCTCTGTTTCATCATCCGAAGAATTAGGGCGAGCTGGGGGACTGTAAAATCCTGTACCTCATCGACAATCACGCTGTCATAGGTTGGCCTCGCTCTTTGTATATACTCGTGGGCAAGAATCGTTGAATCATATAGCCGTGATTGAGGGAGCCAAGCTCGGTAGCGCCGAAAGAGCTCGAATACCTGGGAGCGATTCTCATCAAGGAAGATCGACTGTTTGATGCCGAGCTGAAGATATTCATCCTGAGAGAGTGGGCCGCCATCACTTTTGCCGCCACCCGACAGCACTCCACGAAACTCCTCGAAAAGTTTTCGCGAATTTTGCTTTGCCCACCCGCTCTGAAGGGCGCACCAGCTGGCAAAATCTGAGTATCTGACCTCCCTTCCTGAGGGGATCTGAATCATTCCTAGAAGCTCTCGGAAGGAGAGGAAGTCAACATCACCTTCGTCCTCTTTGCTTGCTAATGAAAAAAGACGTCGGGCGTTTTCGACAAGAAAAGCGGAGAGAGAGATGTAGAGGACGCGACCTGGCAGCAACCGAAGCTTCTCGAGAGTCAGAACCGTTTTTCCGCTTCCCGCAGATCCAATCAAGATAAGAGGCATCGGTGCAAGAAATATATCCTCTTGCTCTGGATTAAATGAGATTGGCTTGTCGATGAGGTGAAATGTTGTGCTCTTTGGGTTCAGATAGCGAAGCTGATCATCCGCCTCTGGCATCTTGTCGAGTTCTGGTCCAGCAAAATCCTCCTCCTGAATATCTCCTCCCCTTAGGAATCGGGAGCCTTTGTAGTCATGATTAAGAATGACCTCCAATATTAAAATAACTCCCTCTCCCTGATGGCTGCCGATCTTGAAGAGTAGCCGATGAGCGTCGCCAAGCTTAGCGCGATAAAAAGGTGCGTTCCTTAATTTCTTTGCTTGCGCAGCTGCAAAATCACCCTGCGCAAGTGCTTCTTTAACCCTCTTGTACTGCTGTTGTACTTTGGTGGTTGTCAACGATATATGCTCAAGAATCTTCATGATGACAAACTCTCGGGGTGAAAGGGGTTGAGAAAACTAAATCCAATAATGAACTTACTCAAAAAGAGATAATTCAACGATGGCCCGAAGGTCAAAGACAATATCATCAGTTGGGCTTTGGATCGATACACGAGGAATTGAAATAAAACAAAAAAGGGGCATCGTGATAGCCCCTTGAAGTCGATCTGAATTATTAAGTAAGTACTATCGCCATTCCCCGATTCGGCCTCGTGCAGCGATGGTAGCTTCTCTTAATTGACTGAAATATCGCTCAAAGTACGATGCACTAATCACCGTAGCCACACCAGTAATGCTCAGTGTTATCCACCATATTGTTGGGGAAATGCCTCGGACGATTAATTGGATAATTAGCATTAGGGAGAGTGCGGTTAATGTACTTCCGCCGATAAGAAGGGAGCGTTGGCGAGTTACACATGCAATACAGATAGCAGCGACGCCGCATACTAGCGCTACAACTTTACCGCTCGGATCGTAGTGACTTAATTCAGAAATACCCGTCAGAAATATCGAAATTGACCCGACTCGGTTGAAAACCCGAGAGCACTCGATCGCGAATATTCCTGAGGCGAAAAGTACAATCGAGGTAGGAATGCCGATCAGAAGGGGCGAAGCTATCGTTCCATATAGGTCAAGTGATCCAACTACTGCGTGACCGCAGAACACTCCCGCGAGTACTGCACATGGAAGGGAGGCTAACTCTGCAATAGCCACAGCCCACCGATAGGGAGCAAAGGCCCGAGCTAGCGCAAGTAGACCAATTGCAGCAAATCCGAAAAGAGTTCCGATAAAGAAGGTTGAAGAGTCGTAAAGGTATTGACGCCCGACAAGCATCGCAAGAGCGATAAATGGGATCGATCGCGCGATAAAAGCTTCTCGAGTTTTAAGCTCTGAAATCTTAACAAATCTCCGTTCGCCGAATGCTGTTGCTGCTGCACCAGCGATAAGAAGGAGTGCAGAAAAAAGTGGCGAGCGGTTCGGCACCAAAAGAAGGGCACTTACACCAAACCCGATTGCGCACAGACTCGTTGCATATCGTCGGGCAAGCACTGAGTACGAAAGATAGGCAAGCGGCACGAGTGCAGCTAATCCGATTCCGGTCGCGAGCAATGCGTGAGTCATATCTCCCGCATCCCACCGAAGAAAGGCTGGATGATTTTCGAAACCGCTCCCAACCTGAGAATACACCATCGCTCCAAGTTGGGCGCAGTGAACAGGAATTAGTGCTACAACTGTTCCGAGGAGGGTACGAGCTCCCTTATTCTCTTTTATTCCAAGACCGCACCAGAGGCCAGCTGCACAGACACTACCCGTGAAACAGAGAAAAAGAAGATATCGCTGAAAGTGGTCGATAACTCCCCACCTTTGAAGAAGAAAGCACGACACCCCTACCAGAAGGACACCGATTCCGACCGTTCTAAGGAGGGTGCTGATCCGCGACACTCGCAATTGCTCCTCAGAGGAGAGCGCAAGCTGCGCATCTTTAATTGCCATTGTGTTTTCTTTATCTTTACTAAGAGCTTCATCTACCTCTGTGAGGAATTTCCTCTCTATTGTGATGTGGTGTGTGTTCATACTGCCTCTTAACGAACTTTGTATAATTTGGGTGCAATCTAGACTTTACTCTGATTCGGTAACTCTTCCTTACTGCGGTTCCTCAAGAGAATCGAGCAGTTTCTTTAGCTCTTTTCGCTCTTCCTCGGAGGCGAATGAATCTTCGAAAGGATCATCTAGAATCGTCATCATATCGCTTTGCTGTTGCTCGGCTCCGATAATATGACTCTCCCAACGGTCGAAGATGCTGTCTATATCACCGGCTACTGTTGACTCAACTGAATTGGTGAGTCTGCGAGCCTCTGCGTGACTCTCTCTTGTACGCATTAGGTTTCTTTGCTGACGGAGTGTGTTTATTTTCTGCTCAATAGTTGTGAGATCGCCCTCGAGCTGCTTTTCGAGCTTTTGGTGATCGTGATATTGCGCTTCGATACGGGTAATCTCAGCCAGAGATCTTTGACGTCTTCTTAGACACTCTATTGCCTTTTCCTCATCGAGATCTCGACTCCTTCGTGCGCGGTCCTCCCACAGCGCGACATGCTGCTGCACCTCAGCAATTCGCTTCTGCATCGCAGCTCCGTCCTGCTTCACCCGATATAGTTGAGCCTTTGCTCGACCTGCTGACTGTTCAGCTGCAGTGATTGCAGCCGATGCAAGAGCATCGTGATTTTCGAGCATTCCTATCATTCCATCGAAGCTTGCCTTAATCGTAGTTGTTATCCGTTTAATACTCTTCATAGTTTCTCCTCTCTTGTTTTGCGAATTAGGTGGCATCTTGAAATGATACCCGTCTCTTTTGACCTATCAAGAGAATACGAGAGGATGTGGTAGTTAATCATTTTGTTTTGTGTTACAATGTAACACTACATGAATTAAGGCTATTTATAGCGCTTTAAACATGGAATCTATGAGGTATTTTGAATTAGTTAATCTTTATACAATGTAACAATGTATAGTTCATTTATCTCCCGAAGTAACGTATATATCGGAGCTGCAACTCTTGCAGCGCATGCGAGCTACATTCGTGAAGGATTTCGGATCCGTGACATGCTTTTTTTTACGGAGCTTTTTCTTAATTGGAACTCTGACTTTGAGGGGCCGAGTGAACCGTTTCAGGCCACACAGATTTCGCGGTATCTCGATAAGCTTGTTGTTGATGGTTTTGCTCGTCGTGGTGGGCGGGGCCGCATACAGCTATTTCGATTGACCCGATTGGGTTTGCTCGAGCTCGTTGGGCGTTTAGCTGATGTGCAATCACCGTTGCCTATCGAGCAGACTCTTTTCCGGATTTATTTTCTTAAGGGGTATAGTCCCTGGCTAGAACGGCTCGTAAAGGATGGCCAATCGTTGGTACCGCCAGCTCTTGCGATAGAGCTTGCTGCGCTACTCGATGTTGAAACGGTGGTCGAGCATGAGATAAGGCGAGTTGAGCGCTCATTACTTCGGGTTGAGAAGCGGATAAGTGATGCGCAGGAAACGAGTGCATTGGTGAAAAATCGGCTCAATGCGGGGGTGCCGTTTGAGGAGGTTGTTAATGAGGTTGAACGTCGATTTCCGTACGAACTTAATTCGATGAAACCGCTCGGAGAGTTGATATTGAGTATCGAAGTGGATCAGCGACCGTGGGAGCTCCAGTCAGGGAATCTTTTGAGAGTCTCTACTCTATGGGAGCCACAACGTATCATTTTAAAAGAGGTGCTGCGGCAATTACGTGCGATTAGGTCAGATTGTCGTCAAGGGTAAGCTTGGGTGATTAGGTGTTTTTAGGAATTTATGTCCAAAGCTTCCACCCCTATCTCTTCAATCGCTCGTGGATCAATTTACATGTGCGTGGCGAGCCTCTCGGTCGCGTTTATGAATGTAAGCGCTAAGGTTGTTAGTGAGGTTGCGGGTAGTATGACTGCACTCTTTATCAGATCGGCGATAATGTTTCTTCTCACCCTTCCTGTCGCGGTATTTGCGGGCGGGTCTATTGTTGGAAAGAAGCCGTGGCTATTGTTTCTTAGAGGAATTATCGGTTCTGCAGCGCTTGCATGCTTATTTCTTTCTTTAAAAAAACTCTCCGCTGCTGAAGCAACACTTTTGCGAGAAACGGCACCGCTATTCGTTCTGCTCTTTGCTCCGTGGTATCTTCGAGAGACGGTTTCGCGTGGTATGGTTATCGCGACCGTTATAGGTTTTATTGGCGTGACCTTTGTTCTTAAGCCATGGAGTGGTCTCATTCAGGTGCCAGCTCTTATAGGTCTTCTTGGCGGGATTCTCGCAGCTCATGTGATGATGATTCTTCGCGCTATGCGGGGAATGTATCCTCCTCATTCGATAGTTATCACCTTTGCGATTTGTGGAATGCTTCTCGGGGCCGCTGGGGGTGGTTTTTGGGGAGTTTTTCTCATTAAAAAGGAGCTTCTTCCGTGGATTGCAGCACTCGGTATCACCGGCACTGTTTATCAGCTATTACTCACCAGCGCTTATCGGTATGCACCAGCATCGATTATTTCTCCCTTGGCTCTTCTCTCAGTCGTTTTTGCAGCGCTAGCCGACTGGATCATGTTTGGGGCAAAACCAGATGGGTATTCTATTTTTGGATTTGTTCTAATAGCGATAGGCGTTGGGTCTGTGCCTATAGTGGTAAGAGGGGCTAAGGCTAATTAGGTTGGTTTTTAGAGCGGTTAAATCTTTTTATGTAATGATATTTGAGAGTCGCCCTTTTTCTCTCGGCAATTTCTCTGGTCCAGCTCTGAACCCGCGGTCAGGTCCTCCGCATCTAGAGGAAGATGAGGCTGCTGCGTTGAGGATTTTCTCTTTAATAACGTGGTTCGCCTGGAAAGACACCCTTAATGGGGAGCTTTCTCGATTAAAGAGGTGCCTAACTCGTTACTCTGGGAGGATGCCGATGGATACCGTACAGAAACTTCTTGAGATTACGAGCAGGCTTGAACATCTGGAATGTTCTGCTGAGTGGATTACCCGAGAAACGGTACAAAATGATAATGGAGTCGCTCAGACGGGGACTCTGATAGCGGTGCTTGCCGATGAAATTCGGGAACGGGTGTGTAATCTCGTTCGGGATCTTGAGAAACAGGTCTCGCTGCAAGAGCTGCACTAAAAAAGGGAGGGGGGTGTAAAATTTACAACCTCCCTAGGGCAACTCTTTTTAAGAAGGTTCTATTTTAAGTTTGCTCGCGCCTCATTAATTCGCTGTTCAACTACACGCCACGATACCACTCGCCACCACGCCTTTAGGTACTCTGCTCGTCGATTGCGATAGCTTAAGTAATAAGCATGCTCCCACAGATCATTTCCAAGCAGTGGGGTCTTTCCGCTCATTGCAGGGCAATCTTGATTTGCGTATGAAGCAAGATCTAGCCGTCCATCTTTATCCATACTGAGCCAAACCCAGCCACTGCCAAAATGAGAAGCGCCGACTGTCTCAAATTTCTCCTGAAATTGAGCTACTCCACCAAAGCTTTTAGTTAATTCGCTTTCAAGAAACGGCGATATTTTTTGACTATCAGGTGGCACCATGGATTCCCAGAAGAGGGAGTGATTTAGGTGCCCTCCTCCCTGATTTCGTATCGTCTGGCGAAAGATTTCAGGTACCGTATCGAGATGGGAAAGAATTTTAGAGAGGGGAGCTTTTGCCTCTGTTGAGGTTGCGCTCCACTGATTGAGAGCTGCAGTCAATTTATCGAGGTAGGCTTTGTGATGCGCATCGTGGTGAAGCTTCATAGTTTCACCATCAATAACGGGTGCGAGCGCATCGTAGGAGTAGGGAAGTGGGGGGAGACCTGATGCTGCGGATGTCGGAGCTGGCGTGGCGATTACCTTATCTTCTGCTCGTGCGCTACTGCTCATAACAAGGAGCGAAGTGGCTGTTGCGATCGTTTTAAGGGCATCTCGTCTTTTCATAGTAGAATGGTCCTCAATAAATTAAAGAGGGAAGAGAGTTCGTGTTGCGCTAGTTTAATAGAGCGCTTTAGCGGAATACAAGCTTCTGCAACACAAGGAAATTTAATAGAGGGCCAAACCGATTTACGGGAGGATAGTTTTAGTCAATTCAATTGATTTTTAGAAACCGAATGACTTTAGGTAACCTCACTAGAATGACCGTCACAACCTCTTAAAGACGAAAACTATCGCTTATTTAGAACCTTTAATTTTAGAGCCTGTCAGAGAGGATGGCCCAATTATTACGTCGAGCCACCCTCTCCCTCCAACAACAGCTTACGCTGTTGGAGCAGCCTTTCGAGCAATCACCTTGCGGCTAATCACCTTGCGAGCGACGAGCTTCTTTGGCGCTGCGGTCTTTACCGCTTTTTTTACAGTTTTCTTAGCAGCTGGCTTCTTAGCGGCTACCTTCTTGACTGTCTTTTTCACAGCTGGCTTTTTAGCAGCTACTTTTTTGACTGTCTTTTTGGCAGCTGGCTTTTTAGCAGCTACTTTTTTGACTGTCTTTTTGGCAACTGGCTTCTTCGCTGCCACTTTAGGTGCTGCCTTTTTCACAGCTGGCTTTTTTGCGGCCGGCTTCTTAGCAGCAGCTTTTTTTACAACTGCCTTCTTTACGACGGCCTTCTTTACAGCTGGCTTCTTAGCCACTGTCTTTTTTTCTGCTGTTTTTTTAGCAGCAGGTTTACGTGTTATTGTTTTCTTAGCGGTCTTCTTTGCTGCGTGTTCTGGTGCAGCAGCCGTTTCAGATTCCGTAGTAGCCATTCTCTTTTTTCTCCAAGTTGCGCAACGAGCCGACTAAAACGGAGCAGATACTCCTTACGGCTGGTCGCGTACACACAAAGGTCGATACTCTCTTTGCTGACAGAGATGCTCTTTTCAAAGCGACCTCTATCAACCTTTCCTCCGAGTTCGCCTCCCGTGCCCTGAAAATGTTCTTCATGGCCACCGGTCGAACGACCCTGAGATTTACCGCGAGGTGCCGGGACCCCACCAAACTGTCCCGGTCGAAGCTCACCGAGAAGAGAAGCCTCATCGGTCTTTCCTTCTCACAAAGATCCCTCAAACATCCGGGAAGCCCTGAGCTCGAAACTGCTGAGCACTTGATTGTACTCATCGCTGAACATCTGATCCCCGTTTCATATTTGATTCGGGAATCTCTCCGACACAGCGTCGAGATCACTCACGATCGCGGCGGTGTTTCGTTATGTTCAGAGTGCCACCGTATCTCACCGAGAGCAAGATACTATTTCGATGACACGGTACTAGTGGATCGTTTCAAAAAATTTTCGATCGGTTCATTTTTTTTCTTTGTCTAAAGGAAATTCTGCTACGTGGTCAGCTGTGAATGATCAAAAAAACGGAGACGAGGGATAAAGTTTTTTTGTAATGAGTTAAATTTTCGCCCTCGCCGTTAGCGAGTTACGATCTATTTACTACTTTTGATCAAGCTTCGGCAGATCGATCTTACTCCTATCGAACGGCTCGATCTAATCGTTTGTGTTCGGCTCTTTTTGATCGGAACTGAGCTAATTCGTCCCATCGATTCGACCGATAATTTATTGAAAAAGCCCAGATTTCGCGTGATATTTATCGAAAGCTTCCCGCTCCCTTCTCCGATATTAGCGCTCATCGCAGCGCCACACTCGTGACCATCAACAGAAAGCCGAACGGGAACTTCTCCAGTACCTACGCCTCGGATTACAACCTCTATCGACGACCCGGGAGAGACCTGACGTACTTTTCGAACCTTACCCTTCAGCCGTTCAGCAAAGAAGAGGCGGTGTACGGCGACCGTGGCAGGTGAGCATTCATTACCTTCACATACCGGCTCATCTTCAGGAACTCCCAAGAGTTGGGGTAATGATAGTTCTCCACCAGATAGAATTTCCTCCGAGAGGGTGGCCGATTTTTTCGCTTCGTTTGTGATTAAAGAAACAATATCGGTCGCTGAAAGGGTAGGATTTTGTGCTGCCAGAATAGCAACTGCACTTGTTACAAAGGGTGCAGCCATTGAGGTTCCGGAATAGTAAGCGTACTGGCCACCCGGTACAGTGCTTACAACTCCCTCTCCTGGAGCTGCAATATCAACTGTCGATCTCCCGAAATTTGAGAAGGATGAACGGCTCCCTGATTCATTTAATGCGGCGACTGAGATAAGATTTGGAGATGTAAAAGACGCTGGATATTCAGGATTTTGGTCGTTGTCGTTGCCTTGATTGCCCGCGGCTGCTGCAACTATAACTCCCAGTGCTCCGAGTCGATCAATGGCTTCTTTTAATGGTTGGGAAGGGCCGCTTCCACCCCAGGAAGCGTTTACAGCACGGATAGGAACCCCTCGAAGGCGGAGCTGTTCGACATACTCAAGCGCTTCGATCGCACCTGCAAGGCTACCAGCTCCTCTATTATCAAATATTTTGACTGCCACAATTTTGACATTCGGTACCAAGCCTCGAATGCCGAATTGATTTGCAGGAATGGCACCGATAATTCCCGCGATGTGAGTTCCGTGACCGAATGCATCCATCGGATTACTTTGTCTTGTTGCTACGTCGATCCCTAAACGATCGTCGATGTAGCCATTGGCATCATCGTCAATGCCGTTGCCTGCTATCTCTTTTTCATTTTCCCAGGCTACTCCCTGAAGATCGGGATGAGTAAAATCAATCCCTGAGTCAACAACGGCCACGATGGAAGTTTCTGCTGTCTGGACCTTTGACCAAACAGCAGCTCCGCCCACTCGATTGAATCCCCACTGTTCGCTGAGAAGTGGGTCTGAGTTAGTTTGAATAGTCGCGAGGCTCCTGATTTCATAATTTGGTGAACAGCTATCGGCTTTCCCAGAAGATAAAAGAGTTTCGCAGAACGTGTCGGAAGGATCGTACTCGGCTGTTGCGGTCGTTCTAAAAGCGCTAACTGAGGGACTTCCTTTTTCGATAAGGGAGCTACGACCTCCTAGTTGTCGAATGGTACGATGAGTACTTTCAGAAAAATTTTCCCGGAAGTGCGCTACGCGCGCCGATTGAGTAATTACATACTGACCTGGAAATACACGCAGGGTTTCGGCGAATACAAGGGAAGATTTCGCCACTGTAAAACATGCCAATGCAAGGTAAATTAGAAACCTCATCACACCCGAACCATCAAAAATTAGAAACCGTTTAGACCCGTGCCCTATTTATTGGATGCCACGGAGCTAAAAAGTGAATCGTCAGATTTAGGGGAATGGATGATATTTTGACGCGCTTTTTTCGTAGCGCTGGATCGGAAATGTTCTTAGTGGATCTGGGGTGTTCGCCAGGAGGCGAGGGGGGAAGATAGCGGGAAGATTAGGGGATGTGGCGGTGGGGGGTGAATTTCTCCCCTTGAATTTTTTCAATTATCCAAGGGGAGAAATGTATCGTCTTTAACTGCTAGAATTTTTTCTTAGGAGAACGAGCTACCGCACCCACAGGTCCGCTTTGCGTTCGGATTGGTAAATTTAAAGCCCTGTCCCTGTAATCCTGATACAAAATCTATGGTGGTTCCGCGTAGATACCCAACGCTGACAGGATCGAGGAAGATCGAAACGCCACTAAGAGCAATCACGGTATCGCCCATCCGCTCTTCTTTGTCGAAATCGAGATTATACTGATATCCCGAACAACCCCCTCCAACGACCGAAACCCGTAATCCATCTCCCGGCTCGCCCTCTTCGGTGATCGCCTTTTTGATCGCCTCGACGGCTCGTTCGGTAACAAGAATCGGCTGATCATCCGTGGCAACAAACGGCACGGTTGTTTCTCCAGAATCGCTTGATGCGTGCGTCATACTGTTCTTCCTTTAGGTGATGTATAGCTTTTCAGTGTTTAATATCCGACCTATGCTTTGCCCCGATCCCTTTTTGATTTACCTTTTCTCTCATGAAGCGGTTCGCTGCTTGGGTACTAATCCACTATGCTAGGGTTTTTCGAACACTAGCGGTTACTCCCTCTAGTGTAACCGACCCGGGTGGTGTGTTCAACGGGTAGGGGAGGGGGGTAAGAGAGAGTTCGTTTGTCTCTCAAGAAATTAACCCAATCAGCCGATTTGCCAGTGAGATGAGATAGAAAATAGTCTTTCCATCGATAGTCTTTCCATCGGGGGAAGTAGTAAAAAAGCCGAGAGCGCACTACCCGCAGTTTACCGTGCCGTTCTATAAGGGCCCCTGAAGATGTACCAACGCAGCTCAACGCAATCATTCGGTATTGGTGGTTCAGGCCGGATTGAGTCTCGTACACGCGTAGCTAGAGGCTCTATTCGGGCAAGGAATCGGCTCGTGAGGTCGTTTAGCTTCCTGATGCTCTCCAGCTATCTTCTCAGCAGTCAAATTGCTGAAGCTCAATCGGGAAGTTACGCCGAGCGGGTGGCGACATCAGTGGTTGCGGTCAATAAGACAGCTCCTCGCTTAGAGAGTCCAGTAGTTACATTCACGCCGACCCAGCTTGGGGGAGACTCAACGATTCAGCTTATTAGTACTCCGTCTCTGGCCTTCCTTGGTCCGGAACTTCTCGATCTTGTTCGAAAAAATCATCGCGAGTTTAGCTCTCTGCTAGGGGGTATCACTGGGGTAAAAAGCACTCTTCGGCTGATTGATGCTGAGGAATTTTATGCTGTTACGCAGCTGCCAAGCTGGACTAACGCAATGTTTTTTAGAAGCCAGTTAGTGATTCCCATCGATACTACACGTAACCTAGATCGAAAGGAGCTTGAGCGATCACTCCGTCATGAATATTTTCACGCGGTGATCAATGCGCTATCCGATGGTAAATGTCCCGGGTGGCTCGATGAGGGGCTCGCTCAGCTTATTGAGGGAAATGCGCACCCCCAGCTATGGTTGGCTCTATCTGATTACATTAAAAAAAATCAGGAGATGGTTCCCTTTGATCGACTCTCTCGTGGCTTTACCAAGCTACCTACCGAGATGGTTGCGCCCGCTTATGGACAATCGCTCGTGGCTGCCTCGATGGTAGAATCGCAATTTGGTTTGGGCGCGGTTCGCACATTTCTTGAGAAACTAAGAAGCGGCATCGTGGCCAACGATGCTTTTAGAAGTGCTTTTGGTATTCCGTTTGCCGCATTTCAGACACGGGTTCGAGATAATCTGCGCTCAGGTCGGTTCCGGCGGGGTGAATTCCGTTAATATGAATTAATCGTTTTGAAATAAGGTAGCTCTCTCATAGCCCCGGTGATATCGGTTTTCCGTAACCGGTGAGCTCAGCAAATCCCTTCACCGTGTTCTCACGATTTGTGATAGCTCCTTCCCAGTAGGTCATCGGGCCTTTTCCACCCGCACGAACCTCTTGATCGGGCAGAGCCGGAATCAACACCTCATCAAAATTTACCTTTGGAGCGGTTATACGCCACCGCTGTGGGTAGGTTGCTCCGGAGTGAGGGCTGACCCAGGAAGACTCGGCTTTAATTGAAAAATCATCTGCTCCGAGCTTTGTAACCTTGCCACCATCAACAAATGAGGCTGAAAAGTAGTTATGAGCAGAATCTGTTCCCCGCACCTGAAAAAGCATGAAAGATTGACCCCGTTCAGTCATAAGAGAAAACCAGTCCCATCCAACTTGCTCAGGTTGTAACGCATTTGTCATAAACTCATGATCCATCCAGAGTATGCCGCTGACCGGAACTACCTTGTCACCGATACGAATTTCTCCCTCTGCCTGAATCTGTGGCACTGAATAGTACATTGATGCACAGGTTTCACACTCTGCTTTTTTGCTGTAACCACCATCGCCCTGAGGGACGATCATTTTGGGGATAATTGGATTGGTAATAAGCCTAATCTGTGTATTCTCTCCAACTCCCCATCGCAGCAACCATCGGTCACTGATAGATTCTAGTCCCCAATCAAGGAGTGCTATTTTGAGGCTACGCTCCGATATGTCGACCAGACCCATCCCAGAGCGTGCATACCGCATATCATGGGTGAAGGTTCCCGCTTCAACATCGCCCAAAGCACCGTGCGCTGCATAAAGCTGCCCCCAGCTTCCATCCCCTTTTCGGCGACGAAAAAAGGTAAGCTGTACCCCGTAACTTGTCGGCGAACCGAATACGGAGCTTCCCTTTGGAACAAGGTGCCCAGTTAGATACCACCACTCTGTCTCAAATCCGGGGTGCGATCCGTGATCTGCCGGAAACGATAAGCCTCGCGCCGGTTGAGCAACTTGGTACTCAATTGCATCTTTTGTAATGACATCTTCTGCGATCACGGACTGACTGAGAGGAGTAATTAGCAACGCTACTGTTGTTGCGAGGAGCTGCACTAATTGAAGAGAAATAGGCCGAAGCAAGTAAGTTCGAATCACTGCAGCAACTCCGAAAATTAGGTAGGTTGTGTGGAGAGCAAGATATTTGGATTGACCTATTATCGTTGAGCAATAGGCTGTATGGAAACTGCTTGAATTAGCCGCGATTTTTGTGAGATTTGAGCAATATGACGGCATTTTAGAAAATTGTGGTATAATAGAGGTTGTTTCCTTCGAACCAATATTTCCATTTAATCTTGCTCTAACCTCTCTACTCATCGTGCCATCCACCGCGACTAGTTCGACGATAAACGAGAACCGCAGCCGTCGCAGAACAGGCTGCGGCGATCAAAAGAAAGGCACCGATTGAAACAAACGCTGAGCCCCAATCTACATGGAAGGTGAGGCTCCAACCAAACGAAAGAGGATTAACGTAGCCGATCAGAATCCAACCCAATACTCCTCCTGCAACTCCTCCAACGATTAATGCAGGAACAATCGCAAGACTTCCCTCAATCGCTGCGGCTAGTGCTAATTCACCCGATAATACACCGAGCGCTCGCACAGTCCGAAGTTCTCCCTCTCGTGCTCCATACCGTTGCATTGATGCGATAAGAAAACCGGCAAGGCTCACAAGAAGAATAATGCCTCGAAGAACTCCGGTTATTGCAAAGGTACTTTTAAAGAGCTCGTCGATCCTTCCGCGAAGCTCACCCATAGATAAAACTGAAACCGCAGAAGAGTTGAAAATCTTCTCAACTGATGATCTAACTCTTTCTTGGTCTGCATTTTGAGTGTATCGAACACTCATACTCTCTGGTGCACTATTGCCGGTCGATGCAATGAACGGCTCCCATCCTAGAAGAATCGTCGCGCGCTCTCGGGTATAATCTCTATAGATTGCGAGGATTGGGAGTGAGCGGCCGAGTAGGGGGAGACGGTCTCCAACTTTGCTACGCAATCGGCGTGCTCCGCTCTCACTAAGCAATACTCCTTCACCACGCCGAAATGGCTCCTCGCGATACTGGCCTGCGAGAAACTGCATCGTCGGAGGGGCATCCCCAGCTTCAAGTTCTATTCCGTACACCGAGGTCGCTACTCCCTCGATATTCGTTAGATAACCACGGGTGCGAAGGATTTGCGCAACACCTGCGAGCTTGCCAACCTGTTCCACTGCATTGGGCGATAACACCGATGGATTGCGAGGGTCGTTCGCGGTAACTGGTTTTACGAATAGGTCATGCGAGAAAGTAAACGAAACCCACTCTTGGAGACTCATACGGAAGCTTGTCACCAACAGCGAGAGTCCAAGAAGAAGCGCGAGCCCCGCCGCTGTCGTTCGCACCGATCGCGCAACCTCGCGCTCGCCGACCTCTGAAGATCCCGCAGCTAGAAGAGTGATGACAGTTGGAGTTCGTTTTATGCTATCGCCAAGGTATCGCACTACTGAGTGAACCGTAAGTGAGACTAGAAGGTACGATGCAACAACGAGTAAGAGAACGGCACCATAAGAAAGTGTTAGCGCTTCGTGGTGCCATGAGTAGTGGAGAGATGCTGTAATCCCTCCGACGCAGAGGATAAGAATGAGTAGATCGCGGCCGTAGGAAACGGGACGAGATATCCCCTCATCAGGTCTTCCGGTAAGCACTGGGACGACTTGACGAGCCTGTAACGCCGGAAAAATTCCTCCTCCGACACTCACGATCATACCCACTCCGAATGCTACTCCGTAAACCGTGATGAGACTGCCAAGTCCCAATGATGCAAATGCGAGATCGGGAAGATACATCTCCTGAGCGGTCCTAAGCAGAAGGGTCGATACGAGCGATACAACAGGATACCCGAGAATAAGGCCCGCGAGTGAACCAATAAACCCGATCGCAATAGAATCAACGAGCAGCAGTGCAGAAGCTCCCCAACCGGTAACTCCGAGGGTACGAAGAATTTGAACCTCTCTCATTGCGTGGAAAGCCTGCACACGCATCGCATTTTCAACGAGTAAACCGGTCACTATCAGAGTCATAAAAACCATCACCAGCACATTCATCCGAAATGCGCCAAGGAGTGAGTCCATCCGCCCAGCCTGTTCTTCATCGGTTTCAAGAACGAGGGATGGATTGGTTCTTTGTATATCGTCTCTTAGCTGCTGATACTCATCACTCGAGAGTTGCTTATCATCACGGGGGATAAGATATGCAGTTGAAAAAGTTGATCGATGCGGAAGCCACCGCTCAAGGAGCGATAGATCGATATATATAGCCCGTTTTTGGGCGACAATCGGGTTTTTGACGACGACAATCGGCAGTTTGATAGCTATTCCATCAGCGTGAAGTTCGACACCTTTTTCTATACGATCAGGCTGCGCAAGAGAGGATTCAGGTGAAACAAGAGCGCTCCGTTCAATGAGAGAGGGCGCAATAGAGCTGCGTGTATCACCGGTACATAGCTGAGAATCAAATCCAAATATTCGGACAGGTGCATCATCTATTGTCGCAAGAAACTCAACAATCGGAAGCACGGTGAATCGGGAACTAGCGAGTGCAAAGATGGTAGCAACATCAGATTCGTTAAGTGCTCCGGTCTCTTCGTGACAGGTTAGTACTCCTTTGCGGGTGCTTTCCGAGGAGCTCGACGCAAATGATGCTACTGATGCTTCGCCTGCAATTACGCTTGCGAGGAAAAGAGCAACTCCCATCGCGACAGCCGCAGTCACCAATATGGTGCGAATCGGCGAAGAGACGAGACGCCGTAAACTCAGAGTTCGCCCGAGAAAGAGGAGCGCGCTCCCTGATAGACCCCACATTCGGTTATCGCTCATGGCGCAGCTACTCACTGGTATTGTTACTGATGATCGCTGCTACTATTTGTGATGAGTTCGCCATCATGCAGCTTTAAGACTCGACTACACCACGCAAGGGAATCCTCACGATGGGTTGCCATGACTACCGCAGCTCCTGTATTGGCTGCTTCCCTGAGGAGATCCAACACCGCGTGACCTGCTTTCGTGTCAAGGTTTCCCGTTGGTTCATCAGCTAAGAGAAGTGCCGGGCGGTGTGCCAGTGCTCGACACACTGCGACACGCTGCATTTCACCTCCTGAAAGTTGGTGAGGACGATGAGCGCGGCGCTGAGAGAGTCCGACATGAGAGAGTAGTTCAATTGCCCGCTGACGAGCCTGCTCAGAGCTGTTTCCAGCGAGGAGCGCAGTCAGCATTACATTTTCCTCTGCCGTCAGGGTCGGAAGCAGATTGAAGTATTGAAAGACATAACCAAGGAGAGTTCTTCGCAGACGTGCTAATTCACTCTCTTGAGCAAAATCGATCTGCTTTCCGGAAAGTCGAACGACTCCACTCGTCGGGGGCATAACTAAGCCGATGATTGAGAGGAGCGAGCTCTTTCCGCAACCACTCGGACCACTTAACGCAACAACCTCACCCCTATCCACCGAGAAGGATAGAGACTGAAGGGCGTGGACGGCGGTATCGCCCTCACCATAAGATTTTGTTAACGATTCGACGGACAAGAGAGTCATCGTCACCCCTTGCCTAGCAATTCACGGGCGATCACCATCCGCTGAATCTGGCTCGTTCCCTCATAAATTTGGAGCAATTTTGCGTCTCTCATCAATTTTTCAACTGGATATTCTTTGGTATATCCGTATCCGCCGAAGACCTGGACGGCATCGGTTGCGACCTCCATCGCAGTATCAGCGGCCACCCGCTTTGCCATACTCGATTCGAGCGTTGCGGGTCGACCAGCGTCGAGTAACGCAGCAGCTCTTACAGTGAGCAATCGCGAGGAATCAACAGCAGTCGCCATATCGGCGAGCATAAATTGAATAGCCTGAAATCCGCCAATAGGTCGACCAAACTGTTTACGATTCTTTGCATACTCAACAGCAAGTTCGCACGCACGACGGGCAATTCCAACACCAATCATCGCAGTTAGTGGGCGACTCAGATCAAGCGTTTGCATCGCGAGAGCAAAGCCAGTTCCCTCATCACCGATACGATGGTGGTGCGGTATCTCAACGCCATCAAGGGTAATCTGGACGGTGTTAGAGCATCGTTGGCCCATCTTGTTTTCATGCTTTCCTCTCGTGAGTCCAGGTGAGTCGCCGGGTACTACAAAACAACAGATTCCCTTGTGACGAAGCGCGGGATCAAGGGTCGCAAACACGGTATATTGGCTCGCAACGCCGCCATTCGTTATCCATTGCTTCGTTCCTGAGAGACGATACCCATCAGCGGTTCGTTCTACTCGGGTTGTAAGGCCTCCCGCATCTGAACCTGCTCCAGGCTCGGTCAAACAGAACGAGGCAAACCGACCGGCTGATGTAATCGGCGAAATAAAAGCCGCCTTTTGATCAGGAGTTCCACCTAGCAGGATAGGGGTGAGCGCAAGATCATTTGCGACTATCGAGGTCGTAAATCCCGCACACGCAGCGGCAAGCTCCTCAATTACGATACACGCCTCAAGTATTGAGAGATTAGTTCCGCCCCACTGCTCGTGCTGAACGAGATTCATGAGTCCTGTTTGGTGAGCCTTTGCTAAGATCTCGGCTGGAAATTCACCCGTTTCGTCGAAATGTGCAGCGACCGGTCTAATCTCCTCCTCCGCGAATCGTCGCGCGGTATCCTGAAGAACCACAACCTCGTCGGAGAGCTCTATTGGCATCGATATCATATTGGGTGCCTCGATAGCGAAAGGTTTATATTAGAGAAGCGATCACTTCCTATTTTGTAGATGATTTGGATGGCTTGTTGGGGAGTTGGATCTTATAAAAAAAGGGGGAGCGTGGTTTTTGCCACAGCTCCCCCTTTTTTTTAATGAGGCCTTTAAATGAGACCGTTGCACCCGTCGATGTCGCAAGAGACGGGAACAACGTTTCTTTATCCTCTACTTAATCCGACCCAAGCCGGCATAAGTTGATGGTGCCTCGATCGTCTCTCGTTCGAGCGTTGCTGCCAATGCTGGCTTGGTGGCGCCCAACGAGCTGGAGATTGCCTGCGCAGCTTCTTCAACCATCGGGAGGAGGGTTTCGACTCGCGCTCGGTACTGCGGAGCAAGAAGCTCAATCGCACCGATCACTTCGTTTGAGGTTCCTCGAATTACCTTGCTGATCGATACAACATCCGCCTCTACACCACCCTTATCAATCATCTGACCGGTAGTCCGAAGTTCTGCAAGATGGTTGCGGATTGCAACGTCTGCGGGGGTATCTGTAGCTAGGATCTCGCTCAATATCGAATCTGAGAGCTGCGCAGTTAATAACCGGCCGACAGCGCTGTTTTTTGCGATGAAAGAAACGGCGATACGGGGTGCAACTTTAACGGGACGCTTCGACTCAATGCTGAGCGGAAACTGAACTTGCCCGTTATGAATCACCGCGAGGCTTGCTGTTTCACCAGATGCTTCTGTTAGATCTCGCAGGACTGGCATTGCTCGGGCAACGATGCTGCTATGAGATAGGTATGCCTGTCCGAGCTGAAGCGATTTCACACCGAGCCGGTAGTCTTCAGTTTCTGTGTTTTGTTCGACAAACCCGCGCAATTCGAGGGTTGCGAGCAATCGGAACACATTGTTCTTGTGGAGCTTTAACCGTTTTGATAGCTCAGTAACTCCGATTTCACCCGACGACTTTGAGAGCTCCTCTAGCACATCAAGCGAGTGAGATACTGACTGAATCATATAATTTGATTTTTCTCTCTTTACCATAAAGAAGCCTTTATTACTTACATTACCCCCTTTCGTCGTTGTCGTTGCGATTCCTTTACAGCAGGAAAACTATCAACGTAACAAAAGGGGCCCCAAAAAATTAACGGCACCGAGCCACCCGTTGGGGCTGAGCTTATCAGCCGAGCCCACCCTCATCGCCCTTTGAGACCAAATCCTGCCTCATCTATAACAACCCTCCAGCATTGAAGCAATGATGTTTCTGTAGATCGTTTCCAAAACGGAGCTATTTTAAAACAGTTAGCCTAAAGCTATCAGAAGTCGGTCTTCGTTACTCTGACAACTATTCCGCAACTAGCTCGGGACAAAAGAGCACTCCTGTTGCAATTTCTTCCGCTGGCCCCGACAAAAACACCTGATTCTCTTCGCGGTTCCACTCGACGATAAGCTCTCCACCAGGCATTTGAACCGTCATCGGTGAATCACAATCGCCCCGTTCTATGCACACCACTGCTGATGCGCACGCTCCGGTGCCACAGGCCTTTGTAATGCCGGCACCCCGCTCCCATACTCGCACTGAGATGGTATGCCGATCACAAATAGTTACCATTTCGACATTTGTTCTCTGTGGAAAGAGCGGATCGTTTTCTATGGCTGAACCAACTTCCCGCAAATCTTCTCCCTCGTCTCCGATAACACAGTGAGGATTGCCCATCGAGAGTGTCCAGACGGGACGTTTACGCCCTCCAAGTGCACGAATATCGCCCATAAGTGGGCTTTCTGCTTCAACAGGAACCATCTTTGGCTCGAAGCGAGCTGGCCCCATATTCACCCGAACCGTTTTCCCTTCATTCGCGGTGTGGCATTGAACTTGGTGCGCGCCGATAAAAACTGTTAGAGGATTGGGGAGATCATTCCATCCCCACATAAAGCAGGCCCGAACGACACACCGAACACCGTTGCCGCACATCCCCATTAAGCTACCATCGGGATTTCTCATATCGACAAAGAGGCGCGTTTTTTCTGCGACCCCTTCGCGGGAGATGACAAAAAAACCATCGGCGCCGAGCCCCTTGCCCTGCTCGCATATAGTTCGGGCAAGCTCTTCTCTATTATCGTCTATTGATAATCCAGCCTCGAAGAGGTCGTCACTACGAACCACCACGAAAGAGTTTCCGCAACCCTGAAGCTTTATAAATGGCACCTTCATTTGCACTCTGTACTCCTACCGCGCACTCTTACCACAGACCACTAGCGGGTGGCAGATCGTCCTCCCGATTGATAGAGTTGCCCTCTATAGACTCGATCTTCGCAGCAGGAATCACAGTAATCGATGAGCCCGATGCTCCAGTGAACACGACCCGAATGAGGCTCTCAACTCCGCCATCAACTCCCTCTGAAGAGAATGGAGCTATTTTGTAGAGGTAGGTTCGGCCCGGAGTTACTGTTTCATCCGTTATCGAAACCCGTCGCTCTTCACTCGCGAGCGATACGCGGCGAGCAGGTTTGCCGGATTGGACCGCCTCTTCAGTTTTTTTCTTTAGACGCGCCAGCGATGAGTCGTCGACTCTCTTTATCTCTTCAAACGGTTTAAGAGGATCCAGGGTGTCAGCTGCTGTTTCAAGCTCTTTGCGATAGACTATATATCCGAGCAATTCTTTTAATCGCTTACCCCGTTGATCCTCAGTCGGTGCGAGCCACTGAATAGTTACGCCGCTCCCCGTTGCAATAACTTCACCGACCTCGACCGCCGCAGGGCTCAATCGCTCAGGAGGCTCAGGAGCAGCATATTTCCCACACCCTGTTCCCATCGCTGCAGTGAGGGCTATTGCTCCGCGAATTAGAATTTGGTCACTTAGAGTGGTTCTCAGAGACCGCAGTTTCACCTTGACTCTCAGTAAAATCACAGTCGCTTCTCCAATTTCTCATGAACTCGCGTGCCGATAAAAGGAGCAGTTCGCTCTCTCACGGAATGAGTAGTGCTCACACAATCGGCAGTGATGCTGTTAAAGGATGCTGTTAGTCTTCGCGCCCGATGATTATCTCCAACTCGTCGCTTATTTGTTACCGCACCTTCTTGCCGTTGTTGGCATTTCGGCTCGGATGACGAAGTTTTCGGAGTGCTTTTGCCTCAATCTGACGTATTCGCTCTCGCGTTACCTCGAAGTTTTGTCCCACCTCCTCAAGAGTATGATCGCTTCTTTCGCCGATACCGAAACGCATCCGGAGAACCTTTTCCTCCCGAGGCGTGAGTGACGACAGCACTCGGCGAGTTTGCTCCTGAAGATTCATATTTACCACGGCATTCGCGGGACTGACGACCCGCTTATCCTCGATAAAATCACCTAAATGGGAATCTTCCTCTTCGCCAATTGGGGTCTCAAGAGAAATAGGTTCTTTTGCTATCTTGAGGACTTTGCGCACCTTGTCGAGCGGAATCTCCATTTTAGCGGCGATCTCTTCAGGTGTGGGCTCCCGACTTAGCTCTTGCACCAATTGGCGAGAAGTCCGGATCAACTTGTTGATCGTTTCGATCATATGGACAGGAATTCGGATTATCCGAGCCTGATCCGCTATCGCTCGCGTTATTGCCTGACGAATCCACCAGGTTGCGTAGGTAGAGAATTTGTATCCCCGCTGATACTCAAATTTGTCCACCGCCTTCATCAAGCCGATATTTCCCTCCTGAATCAGGTCGAGAAACTGCAGCCCTCTGTTGGTATATTTCTTTGCGATTGAAACAACGAGTCGGAGATTGGCTTCCACTAGCTCACGCTTCGCATCGGCTGCTCGCATCTCGCCGTCTTTCATCGCATAGGCTGCGTGATTGAACGAGAAGATATCCATAAGAATATCTTCTTCAACAGAGGTTGCTTCATCGAGAAGTTTCTGTAATCCGAATGCGAGCTCTCGAGGGCCGGTGCCCTTTAGATTATACTTTTTTGATAAACGCTTGAGTGCTACTGGATCATCGGTAGTCAGCTCGTCTATTACTCCAACTAACTCAGCCACCGGCTTGCCGGTAGGACGAGCAAGCGCCTGTACGGGACGGAGGAGTGAAAGCACCTGTTCGTGCTTTTCCTTTATAAGAGCGACGATCTTGGCGTGTTGTTTGGCGTTGAAGTTAAGCTCCTCAATCCGCTCGATATTTTTATCGAGGAGACGATCGTACCGAACTTTTGCAACCTGCCCCTCTGTAACCGAGCGCTTGCGCGCATCACGATATTGATCAAAAGCGGACCGGATATCCTTGTAGGCTTTTTTAAAGAGAGGCTGCTTGCGAAGAAATGCCTCTTTTGCCTCTTCTTCTTCCTGGCTTACTGTGCGCTTCTCTGGAGCCTCTTCAGCAATATCGTCGTCGACTCCATCATCGGCAGCTTCTGCTTCTTCTTCTCCAGCATCCTCATCGAGGAATAGATCACGAAGCCGAATTGAGCCAGATTTTACACCTTCGAACACCTCAAGGGTGTAGCCGATTGCGACAGGTTGCCGCAGTGCCTCGCGACGAGCGACCTGCTGTCCTGCCTCGATCTTTTTCGCTATTTCAACCTCGCCTTCTCTCGTCAAAAGGCTCACATTGCCCATTTCTCGGAGGTACATACGAACGGGGTCGGTGCTTTTACCGAGCGCAGATGGATCGAGAATCTCCGAACCGCGACTGTCTGCGGGTGTTGCTTCTGCCTCTTCTAGATACTTATCTCTACCCTGATCTATGATGTCGATATCCTGTTCACTGAAGAGAGCGATAACCTCTTCCATCTGCTCTTCTGAGACCTCTTCGGAGTCGAAGGTGCGTCCCAGTTCCTGAAGCGTCACGTACCCACGTTCTCGGCCTATTTCGAGAAGACTTTCTAGATTAATAGCGCCTTCTTCGTCGCCTCCCTCCTCCACGACATCGGGCCGACCCTCAGCTTCACTAGGCGCAACGATTACCCCGAGATCAACTTCCTCATCACCCGGAATCTCAGCTTCTTCAAAAACCTCCCCACCGATATCCTCGACATCTCCCAAGATCTCGTCAACATCCTCCTTTTTCGGAGCCTTACGGAGAAGACGGGATGCGGGTGCCGCTACGTCAGGGTTAGATACTAAATCGTTCACGGCTATCTGCTTTTCTTTAACTAAAGTAGGTCTAAAATCGGAGAGTTTTTCAGCTTCTTTTTTTGGCTTTTCCGTCATCGGTGCTTTTGGCTTTATCTCAGTTTGTGCCTTTAACTTTGACTGTGCCTTTAACTCAGACGAGGATGGCTTTGGTGTGCTATCTAATCGAGTTGGTGCCGAAGAAGGCGCAGGCGCTTTGTTGCTTGAGGCATCTCGATTTGGCACTGATTTCGTTGTCGCTTTTTCCTCACTGACTTTTAGCTCCTTTTTAGGTGGAGCTTTACTCGTTGAGGGAAGAGGTCGACCTCTATTTGCAATAGGGGTCGGCTGCTTTTGCGGAGCTTGTTTTGTGCCGTGTTGTTTTTTTGGTAGCTGTTTTTTTAGAACCGGCTTTTTCAGCATCGGTTTTTTAAGGTGTTGTTTCTGGGGGCTCTGCTTTTTAACAACTTGCTTTTGAGAAGTCTGCTTAGTTGTGGTCAAGTTGCTAGGTTTTCTGTTGATCGAGGCTCCAGTACGCTTAGATGGTCTCTCCTGCGCAGAAATTACTCGCTTATCCACAAGTGGTCGTTTCCCTCGAAGTGCCACTTTTGCTGTAACAGAAGGTCGTTCAGTCGCACGCCCTCGCACAGCTGAATTAGCACGAACTGAATTAGTACGAGCGGTTGAGCCGGCACGCCCTGTTAAACTAGAGCGAGCTGCTGAACTGGAACGCACTGCTGAACCAGCACGCACTGCTGAACCAGCACGCACTGCTGAACCAGCACGAACTGTTGAACTAGAGCGAACGGAACGGCTGGTTCCCGTTGTTACCCGAACAGTTGGCCCTTTTTTGGCGGTTGATGCGCCTTTGAATCGAGATATCGGACGTTTTTGCGGCGATGAGGGCCGCTTTGATACCGCTGACGGCCTCTGCTGAGGAGCTCGTTTAGCTGAGCTATTACCTGCTCCAGCCCCTTTAACCCTCTGCTTCTGATCAGGCTTCTGGTCTGGACGTCGTCTTTTTCCACTTGAGGACAGCCCACTTGCGGACGATCCGCGTGAAGGGACTACGCGCCGCAACGCATTTCCTTTTTTTTCGTTCGAGCTCTTCTTTTTGGTCGCCACTCACGCACCACAGTTTACCACGACGAAGCTTCTACTCTGCGCAAAACTGCCCGTCGCTCTGTTATTTCCGAAACTCTGCTGTCTCCTGCACGCCGCCAAATCCTGCACGTCGCCAAATTCGGTTGAATTGCCTCTCCATAATGTGGAGAAACTACGAATGCCCATCACTCTGGTTCCGACCCATGATTGAAATGCGCCGACACCAAATCCCGAGGAGAAGTATTTTTACGAGCACATAACCAATAAATGCGCCGATGAAAGCTTCCTTCACCCTACTCGCTCCTTTTTAAACTACCTTTCATGTGAGCGGTAGAACGTGTGCGTGAATTGGAAAACCGTTACTAGCCCCCAAAAGTCTATTGATCTTCGTCAGTTAGCACCGGAAAATGCACCATCGGGGCGCACAACACCGGTTCAAGGCGCATAGACCCCCGCACTCTACACCAACCCAATCAATCGCACCATCCGAGAGACTCAGCATCTCGCAAAAAAGCGTATGCGACCATGCAGCGTTCGAAGCGCGTCTCGCTGGTCACGAAAGCCGCCAATCATAAACTTTTGCCTGGGCGGGGTAAAGCACACTGGTCAAGTTGACGACGAATTGCGAGTTTTCTGCCGAATAAAATAGCTCGCTCCTCGTCGCTCTCAGCCCTTGCGATCTCTAGCTCTACCTCTCGAGCCACCTCGCCAAGCCTTTGGCGGCGACATGACCAGGCGCAGTCTTGGTACATTTTGTTGAGGTCCGCTCCCGGGTCAGAGGCCATTGCAAACGCTTTTCGCCAAAGGGCTATCCACTCTTTGCCTCGCCGCCGCAGCTCCTGCTTGACGCGGGCCCCTTTTTCGGAGTCTCCTGCATCGTCCTTAGCGATTCGGTGCAGAGTTTCGATAAACTCTACTACTTTTCCACTCAACGCTGCGCATACGTCGGGGTCGCTCAAAACGAGCGCTGGTGCGGTCTCCCACCGCCCCATGACCGCAATTAGAAGCTGCTGTTCTAACCCCGTTAGTCCACCAGATAGATCGGATGAATCCGTTGATTCTCCTTGCGATGACTCAACCTCACCCTCTACGGCTCGCGCTGCGGCCTGAGCTATCTGGGGCTTTGGTAGCCCGGGATTAAGCAAATTGGGTTCAATCCGCAATCTCGATGCCGCCTCCCGAATTAATTCGTGTCGCACCACATCGCGACTCACCGTACTCAAGACCTCTCGCACCTGTTCACTCAATGATGAGCGAGCAACGGGGCCAAGCGATTCTTCACCACCCGCCCGACGAATGTGATCGTCGATAAAGGCTGAAAGGAGCGATCTCTTCGGCAAGGAATCGAGGTAATCGGCAGTTCCGCCATTCAATCGGCGCGCAACGTCGAAGGGATCCTCCCCGTCACTAAGAAAAGAGGCCCACACATCAACTGGAACATCGGCGATCGTCTTAAAAGCTCTCGCCGCTGCCCCTCGACCGGCATCATCGCCATCAAAAATCACCACCAAGCGACGGACTAATCGAGCCAGCCGCTCCGCATGATCAGGAGTCAAGGCCGTACCACAACATGCGACTACATGCCGCACTCCGGCTTGCCACAATCCGATTACATCGAGATATCCCTCAACTATGATAACCTCTCCACGCTCACGAATAGCCCGCATCGCCAACGGTAACCCGTATAGAGTCTTATGCTTCCTATATAGCGGAGTTTCAACTGAATTAAGATATTTAGGACGGTCGCGATCATCAGAAAAAAGCGATGGCACTATTCGCCCGCCAAACCCGATCACCTGATTCCGCTCAGAAATTATCGGAAAAATGATTCGGCCCCGAAATGCCGGAATAAGTTGTCCGGATTCATGCCGTTTAAGCAATCCGACCGTTATCCCAACTTCATCGGAGATATTTGCTTTTCTCAACCACGGAAGCACACCCTCTCCTCGGACAGGCGCAAATCCGATTCCAAAGGCCTGGATCGCCTCTTCAGTAATCCCACGAGAAGAGAGGTATGATCGAACCTCGTCAGGTGCTCGTTCGAAACACCAGCGGAAAAAACGTTGCCCCTCGGATAGCGCCCGTTCGAGTTCTCCCTTAGCTCGCCGATCCTCACCCCGCACCGCCGATCCGTCCCGAGAAACGTGAACAAGGGTAATACCGTATTTTGCTGCGAGAAATTCCAGAGCCTCAGCAAAGGCTAGCCCCTTGGCTGACATTACATAGCCGATCGCGTCACCAGAGGCTCCGCACCCGAAACAGTGATAGCTGTTCTGATCTTCATTGATAAAACAGGATGGGGTACGCTCGGCGTGAAACGGGCAGCAGCATACCCAGCGGCTGCCTGAGCGTTTTAGATCACAATCCTCTCTCATAATATCGATGAGGCGGACTGTGTCGCGGAGAGTCTGGATGCTTTCGGGGGAGATCATCGAATAGTTACACGCTATTCAGTCGTGGGAGCGCTTAGGAGCTAAAGGTCGCAGTTAACCGTCTCAGGCTTCGCTACTCGAGGACTCTTCGCCTCGCGCTCCATCTGCTTCTTCCTCTTCGGTGTAGTCGATCATTATCTCCATTACCTCGTACTCACGAGCCCCGCCCGGTGCGTTGACCCGCGCAATGTCTCCCACCTCTTTTCCAATAAGAGCTCGCCCGAGCGGTGCTGTAACTGAAATCATCCCACGGTCGATATCGCTCTCATCTTCTCCGACTATCGAAATTCGACGAGACTCCCCTGAGTCTACCTCCTCGATAACAATGGTCAATCCGAAAACAACCCGCCTCGTGTCGGCGAGCCTTCTTGGGTCGATGATATCCGCCGCCGCCAATTTTGCCTCAAAGTCACGGATCTTAGCCTCTACCATCCCCGAGCGCTCTTTAGCCGCATCGTAATCGCCATTCTCAGAGAGATCCCCATGCCCTCGGGCTACCTCGATCTGATTCGCTATCTCAGGGCGAAGCCCCTTAAGCCGCATAAGCTCTTTCCTCATCTGTGCATACCCACGCGGGGTCATCGGCCGTCTCATGTCAACAAAAACTCCAGAACAAAAAGGGGACTGAAGGTCCAAATCACAACAAGGAGAACTTTAACAGGTTGGCTAAAAGCTGGCCCCGTAATCGTAACATCTGTGACAGAAAATCATTTTTTCACTAAATGCTGGTGGTGAACCCCTGCTGAAAACCCGTTTTAACCCAAATCGAGCGGGAAGAACAGCTCAAAGGTGAAAGTATGGAATATGAAGTGGGGGATTTTCAGCTGGAAGTGGGCAAAGCAAGAGGCAAACGTTCTTCTGATAAAAATGCTGAAGCTCCCGAAGTCATTGACCGACTTACGAAGAGGTCGTACCATAGCAGACCGTCTTTGAACCATCGGTATAGGTTCGGTAATCTCATACCGTGCGAGCGATTTTAGCGCTTCTACGGGCCGGTCGGCGCATCATAATCGCCTCTGCTACAGGCCCCTGTGACCCTATCTGGTATGTTTTTCTATGTCCGCTCAACTTCCTTCAGCACCACTTTCCCCTTCATCGCAATCCTCCGCGCTCCGGTCTTCCCATGCGGGATCCCCAGCGCTGTTTCAGCAGTGGGGCCCAAATGCTGGCTATATTGCTGAGCTGTACGCCCTTTATCAAGCCGATCCTAGTCTTGTCGGGGGCGAATGGGCCAACTACTTCGCTCAACTTTCGGATGAACGGGGTGCGGATACAAGCCCGAAACAGAACGGATACATGAATGGCTCTGCGGCGGTCGGTGTAAAGGTCGCAGCACCAGCAGCCGTTACCCCAGTTGCAGCAACCACAGGGGCGGCCGCGCTGCTCGCGGTGCAGGGTCTGCAAGAGGCATTCCGCCGCTCGGGACACTTTGCGGCCCGTGTAAATCCACTTTCAGCCGGTGTTTTAACACCACGTGCTGTTCCTGAGCTTTCGGCGGATGCCTTTGGCGTACAACCGGATGAGCGCATTGGAGCCGGTACAGTAGCAAATTCATTTCTGGCCCCAGCTCCTGAGACGGTTGCTGATTGTGTTGCTGGCTTGACCCGAGCCTATTGTGGAACGATCGGTTTTGAGGTTCATCACCTTCCTGACAAGCAAGAGCGAGAATGGTGGTATCGGATTATTGAGAGCGAGTCCCGCGAGGTGGGAGCGGAGGATCAGCGTCGAGCGCTTCGTTTGATGACACGGGCTGAGGGGCTCGAATCGGAGATTCATCGGCGGTATGTCGGGGTTAAGCGCTTCTCGGTTCAGGGTGGCGAAGCAGTCATTCCGATGATAGACCGGGCACTTGCTTCGGTGGCGACACGAGGGACCCGCGAGGCGGTCATCGGGATGGCGCACCGTGGTCGTGTGAATGTTTTGGCAAACATCCTTCACAAGCCGTTGGTAGATATTTTTCGTGAGTTCGAGGATAAAACGTGGTACGCCGCCGCGGGAGCAGGTGATGTCAAGTATCACCATGGGTATCGCACGACCTACTCTGTACCTCACGGGGATCCACTGACGGTCACGTTAGCACCCAACCCTTCGCATCTTGAGTTCGTCAATCCGGTAGTTGAGGGGATGGCCAAGGGGCTCCAGGTTACCAAGCACAACAGAACGCCCGGGTCTGTATTGCCGATCGTTCTCCACGGAGATGCAGCGATAATCGGACAAGGAGTTGTCGCTGAGGCATATAACCTAGCGCGATTGTGCGGCTACGACGTTGGTGGAACGTTGCACATCGTCATCAACAATCAGGTAGGCTTTACTGCGACTCCACTTGAATCGCGCTCCTCCGATTACTGCACCGATACCGGAAAGGCATTTAATTTGCCGGTTCTTCATGTAAATGGCGATGATGTTGACGCCTGTCTCTGGGCGGCTGAATTGGCTGCGCGTTGGCGAGCTGAGACGGGCCGAGGGATTTTAATAGACCTTATCTGCTACCGTAAATATGGTCACAATGAAGGGGACGATCCTACCTTCACTCAGCCGATGATGTACCAAGAGATAAGGAATCGGCCATCTCCGTACCAGCGATACCGCGATTTATTAGTAGGAGCGGGGGTTGTTTCCGAAGAAGATGCTGGAGCGATGCGGAGCGAATTCATTGAAGAATTTAACCACAACCGAGGTCTTGCTGCGGCAACTATAATCGGCGAGGCCTCGCCATTGCATGGAAAGCGGCGTACTCGGCTCCCTATCCCCGCAATTGCCGATGATGAAATAGTTGAGATCGCTCGCTCTTTGACCCGTTTCCCCGCGGATTTTGAGCCTCACCCGAAGGTAAAAACTTTGCTCGAAAAGCGAGTTCAGGCGGTTGAAAAAGGAGTAGGGATCGATTGGGGACTCGCTGAAGGCCTCCTTTTTGGTCTACTCGCTCGTGAGGGTAAGCGGGTGCGGTTGAGTGGACAAGATGCCGGTCGCGGAACGTTTAGCCAAAGACATCTTGTTATTTTTGATTCGCAGGGGCGCGCACCTTTTATTCCACTCTCAGATATTGCTCCGGCTACCGAGGCTAAAAAGGGGGGAGTTGAGATTATTACTAGTGCACTCTCTGAGTCCGCGATAATCGGATATGAGTTTGGTTACGCGCATGTAGCCGAGAACGACCTCACTCTTTGGGAGGGGCAGTTCGGCGATTTCGTCAATGGCGCACAGGTCTATATTGATCAATTTTTATCGAGCTCTGAGTCGAAGTGGGGACAGCTTTCAGGATTGGTATTGCTTTTGCCGCATGCTTACGAGGGGCAGGGGAGCGAGCACTCCAGCGCAAGACTGGAGCGTTTCCTTCAGATAGCAGCAGAGGGCAATATTACAGTTGCTTATCCATCGACTGCTGCACAACATTTTCACCTGCTGCGTCGTCACGCCTATACCGAGCCTCAGCGCCCGCTTATTGTTATGACCGGTAAAAGTTTGCTCCGGCTTCCAGATGCGGCGACGACGAGGCAGGAACTTACAGGTGGTAGCTTTCAATCGGTCCTTGTTGACTCCGTTGGAGAAGGGCCGTCAGCGGGCCGAGTTGTGTTTTGCTCCGGGAAGATTTATCACGACCTTGTCGCCCGAGCTAGGGCAGAGGGCGCACTGCCAAAAACATTAATTGTTCGTCTTGAAGAGCTTTATCCATTCCCAGTAGAGCAGCTACGTGAGGTGCTCACTAATTTCCCGGATTGTAAGAGTGCTCTCTGGGTTCAAGAGGAACACGAAAATATGGGAGCTTGGCGGTATGTCGAACCTCTATTTCGGAGGCTGCTCGGAGTTAATCTCGAGTATGTCGGTAGAGAAGAGGCGGCGAGCACGGCCGATGGATCTGGATCGTTTCATGCCCGCCAGCAGGCGCGAATAGTTGCCGCTGCTCTGAAATTATAGTTGGTGATGGGGCGAACTTAGGCCGCTCCTCATGATCTTCTCTCGAACCAAAAAAGCATTCTCCGGAGACTCAAGTTTCTGCCACGCTTTGCCGATTCCCAACCTACTGTTATGGGCTAGTGGACATCCCGAAAGCGAGGGGTGGGTTTGGAGAAGGTACTATGTCGTGGAAAGCACCCTTTGTTGTGTTTCGATTTACACCAGCGGGAACCGTTGAAGAGGTCTATGAGGCCGAGCATCTCGAAGCTGCTCGGTATTGGTTAATGTATATCGCTGAGGCCGGTGATGTATTGTGCCGCACTCCTAGCCATCCCCGACACTCAAAAAAAGGAAAGCAGCCTGAATACTGGAGCCACAAAGAGACCAGCGGAACGATTCGAATGGATGAGGCAGTTTGACGCCAACATGTAGAATCCCTCACCAGAAAAGCGCCCGAATTTCCCACTGAGCCGTTAGTGGAACAGCCGAATCGGTAGAGAGAGGCTGAAAAAAAGGTGTGGCCGGTAATTTGTGAAGGTCCAAGAAGTGTGGGTCTTCTACTCCTGCGTGAACGCGCATACTAGGGTATATAAACGTTGCACCCGCCCTTCTTATTTTCCGTTTTTTCCTCGCAAGAGGGGCGCACTGGATTTTTAATTCAGTTTAATATATACTTTATCTATTAGATCACCGTTGCCTGTCGGCCGACCTTTGCGCCGCTGAAAAGCTCTCCGTGCGGCCTTTTGACCTCTCGTACACTCTTCAGCCCTCAAATTTGAAACTCGTATTCTTCGGTAGAGGGATTGCTCTCTTTCTGTTTTTTCAGAAAGAAGGGGAGAGGTTAGGTGAATTTTGCTTCCAAATAGTTAAGTTACTGCGATTGTTGTTTATGACCTCTGATATCCATCCTTTTGGCGCACTCGGCCTATCACCTGCTGTTGTTTCTGCCGTTGAATCCCTTGGCTTCTCTGAGCCCACCCCGATTCAACGCTCTAGTATTCCTGTCGTACTAAACGGCTCGGACATTATCGGAAAAGCTCAGACCGGCAGCGGAAAAACTGCTGCTTTTGCTCTCCCCCTTCTTGATCGGTTGGATCGATCAGCAAAGGGAGTGCAGGCACTTATCCTTGCGCCGACACGTGAGTTGGCGTGTCAGGTCGCTGAGGCGATTCGCACCTTCGCCGGCGGCATGCCGTGGGTAAAGCTGGCAGTGCTTTACGGAGGGGCGCGATACGATCGCCAATTAAAAGAGCTCCGAGACTCTCCTCAGATTGTTGTCGCGACCCCGGGACGATTATCTGATCATCAGCGACGAGGGACGGTTAATCTCGATCGGGTTCGCATGGTTGTGCTCGATGAGGCCGATGAGATGCTGGCTATGGGATTCCGAGATGACGTTGAAGCAATCTTGGGCCAGACATCTGGAAAACGGCAAACCCTCTTATTCTCGGCAACTATGCCACCGATAATTCGAGATCTTGCACAACGATTTCTGCGTGAACCAGTCGATGTTTCAATTGCTTCGACGAGTGCTGCAGCGCCCGCGATTGATCAGCGATTCTGGATCGTTCAGGGAATGACGAAAGTAGAGGCGCTAGAGCGGATTGTGACAGGGATAGATTTCTCTGCCATGGTTGTATTTGTTCGAACAAAAGCGGCCACGATTGAGGTAGTCGATGCACTAATGCAGCGCGGCCACGATGCAGTCGCACTCAATGGAGATATGCGACAAGCTGAGCGGGAGAGGGTTGTCGAGGATCTTAAGGTTGGCAAGCGGCGGCTTCTCGTGGCAACCGATGTTGCGGCCCGAGGACTTGATCTCAGTATCGTATCTCACGTTATTAATTTTGATGTGCCTGGCGATATCGAAGCGTACATTCACCGTATCGGTCGAACGGGGCGTGCGGGGCGCGAGGGGACGGCGATAGCGTTCATTTCGCCCAGAGAAAAATTTAGGTTGCGCGCTCTTGAGCGAGCGAGCAACGGTAAGATATCTCCATTTGAAATACCATCTATATTCGGAATTCGGTCGGTCCGGATTGAGCGGTTCCGAGCTGCAATTTTGAAGAAAGCACAGGAGCCAGTGGTCGCCAACTATGAGGAGATCATTAACGGTATCGTTGAAGAGGGTGTTCTTACGCCGATTCAGATAGCAGCGGCGGTAAGCGCGTTGTTGCACCAAGATAATCCGATTATGCCAGTAAGACGTGCGCCCGAGCGCAGAGCGAAAGTGGAGGCGACAGATGAACTTAGTGCCCCCAAAGAATCGGGATCCCGGTTAGGAGAGGCACGTCGAAGGGAAAGGGCTGCTCCATCTGAGGATGAGGCCCGTCCAGTAGTTGCGCGCCCAAGAGTTGTTGAGGCGGAGCAAAAACAGGATGGCGCAACTGATAGTGGATCGCAGGTTCTATGCGAGCTTAATGGTGGTCGCGCTGATGGATTAACGGTCGAAACGATATTGAGCGCAGTTGCCGATGCTGTCGGAATTCCGGGCCGTCTTCTCGGCGCGATTCGTCTCCTCGATGATCGAGCAACAATTAGCATTCCTGCTGAGGTTATCGAAGGGGCGAGAAAAAAGCTTCGTCGGTTGTGGGTGGTAGATCGTCGATTTCGGGTGACCCCACTTGAGGAGGTGGCGCGACCTCGCGAAAAACGAGTCCGTTCTGAGCCTCGAGTAACAACAAGAAGAGAACCCATCAGGAGAGAAGAAGTTAGAACAGTTTCTCGAACTCCTCGCCGTGTTGATGCCGATTCTAGAGCTCCTAGACGTAATGATGCCGATTCACGGCCTCCTCGTCGCCCTGATTCTGATACTCGGCCTCCGCGTCGAATTGATGCTGATTCGCGAGCTCCCAGACGCACTGATACCGAGCGCAGAGGCCGATCCTCTGAGGGTGTAGCTCGTGGCCCGAGTCGTCGTCGTGAAGATGTTCGTGCTGGTCAGGGTCCGAGTCGTCGCCGAGAAGATGTTCGCCCCGCTGCTCGGCGAAGCAATCGGGTTAGTCAAGATGCTCCTAGAGCCCCTCGAGCTCGACGGACTCCGGCTCGCTAGACGGCTGATTAGTCGATTGAGAAAGAGAGGATATCTCTTTTATGAGGAAGCGTAATTCGTCAACCAAGCGTTGGCGAATGGTTTGGGCTTCGTCATGAATTGCCCGTTGGTGCTCGATGTAAAGCGCCTTGCCACTCTCGGTTTCGATTGGGATCGAATTATAGCCAAGGGGGCGAACGTCGTATGGGCTTGCCTCCATGTCGACGATGCGGGCGCGCTTTGCGAGGAAAAAAGAGGCGCGAAGGAGGGTGCTGCTGACCCAAGGATAGAGTTTGTAGCAGCTTTTATAAAGGTCCATCGAGGCGTGGAGGCACCCTGGTTGCTCGTGTGTGGCGCTTGTGAGTCGGGTAAGGGTTATGCCGTTGAGCGGGGCCGCCTCGGGAGAGAAAAACCGAAACGCATCGAAATGTGTGCAGGTCAGGGGATGGCTCTCAACGACCTGTTCGATCGTTGATGTTGATACCCGCAGAGGAATCGTTTCATGTCGAGGTTCTCCCGAGCGATAGAGCATAGCCCACTCGTGGAGCCCAAAGCAGGAGAAGCGAGGTTGTCGGATTAGCAACTCCCGATTGAGTCGAAAAACCCACCATAAAAATGGAACTCGTTTTTTGGGGAATCGTGCGAGGTCAAGTGCGCGCCCCTCAGGGACGGGGCGAAAGCCGAGTGAATCGGGGAAGTCTCTCGATGAGGCATCGCAAAGTATGATACCGGAACCGGGTGTCCAACGAAGAAGCTGTTGCGGACGGAACGAATAGTAGCGGAAGAGAAAATCGAGCACAGGATGTTTCTCGTTCCGAGCGGCTCGACTTAGGTGCGGTTCGATGATTGGCCTTAGTTCGCTCTCGTGTTTATTCAGCTGTGCTTGCCATTGATGTGCTTGGAATCTTGAGTAAGGCGCGAAGCGTTGCGCTTCTCCTTTCAGAAATGGCTCTGCCGGTTGTGATTCCAGATCAGGCTCCTGTAAGAGATGGATGAAATCGGTTTCGATGATGAGTTCGTCGGTTGCCACGGGACTACTGTGTTAACAGACTGCAGTGTTAACCGACTACAGAGAACATTTTGTCGGGTATCGCATTTTTCTCTAAAATGGTACCGTGCGTTCGATTCCAAGTCTAGCAAAGAGGAGGGGAGCTGTGGAGACTGTTCCGCAGGTGCATCGACGAGAGGTCGTGATGGCGATCTCATCAGATTCTATTTTTTACCCCTTTGTCGAAGAGGGTGGAGCCCTTAAGTTTTCATTTAGCCGTTTCCGCACGGGAGAGGAGGCGCTAAAAAGCCTCACTGCTCCTGAAAGTTTGGTACCCGACCTTATCATAGCAAGCTATGATTTACCGATCATGAATGGATCGTCATTCGTTGCACGGTGTCATCAACTACCCCGGATTCCGATAATCCCTGCTCTTATTTTGATACCAAGGGGATTTGATAGAGCCAAAATTAAGAGACGAGATACTTCGGTTCCAGTTGCCCTGATAGAGATTCCTGATAACCGAGCTGAGTGGTCGGAGCGAGTGAAAAATATCATCGGGTATTGGAGTATCGTGGTGCCCACAAACGAGGATCGATAGCGGCACGTTGTTGAGTTTTATCTGAATAAATGCAAGAAAGCGCGAATATGACCGTTAGAAGCACAATCCTAATTGCGGACGACTGTGTAAGCTCGGTTGCTATTCTAAGGTGCTTTCTTGAATCACTGGGATACAATGTTTTTGCCGTCACTGATGGAGAGGCAGCCATTGAAGCGATTCGTCGTCATAAACCAGCCATCGCTCTGATCGATCTAACTCTTCCAAATTTAAGTGGTCTAGAGGTTGCCCGAGCTGTTCGTGCCGACACCAATCTCTCAGCGGTTCGCCTTATAGCCTGCACCGGATTAAGCGGCAGAGAACACGAAGAGGCGAGTCGGCGAGCTGGTTTTGAAAGCCACCTAGTAAAACCCGTAGAGCTTTTTGAGATTGAGCGAATTATTGGGAGGGGGGATTAGGATTTTTGGTGGCGGGGGTTGCTGATGGGGAAAGACAGGTTGAATTAACGTGAGGTGATCCTCTAATTCTGGGGGATTTAGAGGATCGGGTAGGTTGACCGAGAGCAACTGTGCTCGCCTTGGGGGAACTCTATATATCTGAGAAAAGAGGGTCTAGGAAAAATTAGCATAGCGTTTCATATCAGATCGCTGCCGTGTTTTGTTATCAACTAGAGTCGTTCTTTTTCCAAGATCAATCGGTGCTAAAGGTCAGGCACTGGTAGGTTCCATCTGCACCTTCATGATAAATTTCTATGTTTTTCATTTGATATAAAAAGAAATTTAGTTCTTGAGGATTAAGGCGCTGATAAAAGTTGAGGCCTTCGGAATATAAACTATCTAAAATTCTAAAGCACTCATTCACATAAGATGGTCTGTTCTCACTATTTATTTTGCTAAAACTATTTGCCGGAGCCCTTCTTATAAAAAATTCTTCAGAATATCTAGCTTGCAACAAATACACTAGTGTGGCGCTTACCGGGTCATGCTGAACTATATCGGGGTAGTGCGAATACTCTGACCCAGAATCTAAAAACTTTCCCTTCATATCATAAACATTTCCCTTGGCATCCAACGTTCCGGAGGTAATTCGTGAATGTGTCGCACCTTCTGGCAACACACCTCTCCCTTCACGATCTTCTGTTGTGATCCTTAGGGTCCCATCTTCGTTTTTTTGAATACTAAATAAGTGGCCGTGAGGGTGACAGTTGGGCAAAGCAGGTACCACGATGCTAAAATCTATCTTACTTGCGTCTCCGAGTAGGGTAAAAAGAATATTAGCAATTTCACGCGTTACTTCTAAATTTATTTGCTCCAGCGCAGACCGATTCCTTGAGAAGCCCTGTTCTGCTCCATCCTGCGGAAATTGGCTATTCGTTTGGCGTCTTAAATGGCCCTCCGGTCCAGAGAGCCAAGTATGAAAATGCGATAACTCGAATGGCTGCTGTTCTTGTCGGGGGGAGGATAATTTACTAATAGCTTGTTCATTCGGATCAATGCCAAGAGTCTCCAATGATAACATTTAACGCTCCAAAAAAATTCGACTTTGATTTTTCCCGCCCCTGAAGCGCGATTTCGAACCGTACTATCTGGATGCGTTATGACAATCACCGTCTCCTCAGTCTCCTAATGATCGGGGAAAAATCTTCATTAGGATGACATATTGTCCCCATTCCTCTACGCCATTCCTCTACGCCTCAGAGGCGTAGAGGAATGGCGTAAAGGCGCCGTACGATCAAGCCAAAACACCCCAACTCACCAACACCTCAAAAATATCCCCCCATATCACCCCCCCAAAATCTCAACAATCGCCGTATTCCTGCGGCGGCTGCTGATTCGGGAGACGGCTAGGTGGAGGGCGCGGCGGCTTCCGATTATTATTAGGGAGCGTTTTGCGCGTGTTACGGCGGTGTAGAGGAGCTGTCGCTCGAGGAGCATGTAGTGCGAATCGTGGAGCGCTAGAACTACGCAAGGGATTTCAGAGCCTTGTGAACGATGCACCGTTAGGGAGTAGGCGAGTCCAAGCTGAGGAATGTCGGTTGGTTTATAGAGGATTCGGCGACCGTCCCACAGCACAACAGCAAGACTTTTTGTTTGAGGATGAATCTCGGTAATGATTCCGAGGTCTCCGTTGAAAACTCCTTGCGGATCGATCATGTAATTATTCGAACGCTGACAGACCCGATCTCCAACCCGAAATGTTACTCCCCCGACCTGAAGCTCCGGGACGCCTGGCTTTGGAGGGTTCAGGGAATATTGAAGTGCTTGATTGAGCGCTATCGTTCCAAGTGGCCCTTTATTGCTCGGAGTAAGAACCATTATCTCCGAGGGGTCGAAGTTGTGATTTTTAGGTAGCTCGTGCGAAACGTAATCGCGAATTACCGCCATCGCTTCATCGGGATCCGAGTGGGATATAAAACATGCATCTGCACTCTGACGTTGCTCAGGGGATGGAATCGAGGGAGTAATCCCAGCATTAATAGAGATAGCAATATCGTTTATCGTTGACTCTGCTGAACGGCGATACAGATGAGTTAGACGAATTACAGGGGCAGCACCTGAGTCGATAATATCGCCGAATACCTTGCCTGGACCGACGCTCGGTAACTGATCTTTATCGCCGACGAGAACTAGAGTGCAATCGTTTGGTATCGCGGCAAATAGAGAGGCCGCAAGATAGATATCGAGCATCGAACATTCATCGACGATAACCGCGTCAGCGGGAAGAGGTTCCTGTTCGTTGTGGATAAAATCGCCTGTCCCTGGGTTATAGCGAAGCAATCGGTGAATCGTCATCGCGGGTATATCGCAGACCTGAGACATTCTCTGGGCCGCTCTTCCGGTGGGAGCTGCCATCATGAGACGCTTTCCCGCTTCCTGAAAAAGTGCGGAGATAGCCCGAATTGTCGTCGTCTTTCCGCATCCTGGACCACCAGTGATAACGAGAAGTCGCTGAGTACTCGCGAGACAAACCGCCTCTTTTTGCTCTGGAGAAAAAGTTAACCCCATACCAGATTGGACCGACGCGATCGTCTGCTCAACTGAGAGTGGATCATTTTGTCGCGATTGCAGCTCTTTTTTGCGAGAGGAAACAAACTCCGCGATCTTTTGTTCAGCTTCCCACGCGGCGGGAAGATAGTAACCGCGAGGCTCGCGGATAAGATCGCGATCCTCGATAGCGGACTTCAGAAGAGGAAAAAATAGTTCGCGGTTATTCACCTGAAGAAGTTGACAAGCCTTGTCTAGGAGCTCGCTTTCAGGCAAAAAACAGTGTCCCTCCTCAGCGCCCTTTTCGAGAGTAAACGCTAAACCTGCACGAAGTCGATCGGGGTGATCAGGAGACATGTTGAGCCCGGAGATAGCGATAGTATCTGCCGTCTTGAAACCGATTCCCCGAATATCGTGAGCAAGTCGATACGGATTTCGCTGCACGATATCTATTGTTCTATCGCCGTACCGTTTGTAGATTCGCTCGGCAAATGATGGGCTGACACCGTGCTCAATCAAAAACTGAAGTATCTGCTGCAAGATTGATTGATCTGAAAAAGCTTCAGCGAGCGCCTTTGCTTTTTGGGCTCCAATTCCGGGGATGTCGGTCAGTATGCGGGGGTCTTCTTTAATAATATCTAACGCCCGTTCCCCGAGGTGCTCAACGATTCGCTTTGCAAGATCAGGCCCTATACCCTTTATGTAACCGCTTGAGAGGTAACGCTCCATTCCGATTTGGGTTGAGGGTGGAGAAGCCGATACCGACCGAGCCGCAAATTGATGCCCGAACCGAGCATGTTTCGTGAAGGTTCCTTGCGCTACGACCTCAAATTCGGGCTCTATTCGGCCAATATATCCGGTAACGGTGAGGGGCGCCTCAGTATCGGGCATCTTAATCTGAAAGACCGTATACCCGCTCTGTTCATTTCGAAAGGTAATTCTGGTTACCCGACCCTTAATGGTCCGAGGCTCATGGGATGTCTTATCGGATTTGGCTTTTCCAGATTCGATTAGTGATGGTAATTCAGGTGAATGAGGCTGTGATTGATCACTTTTTTCCAACTACTCCTCCGTTGCGATAATCGAAATCTGACAAGGTGCACCTTGGTAAGAGACGGGCCAGAAGCGGGATACGTTTTTGAGTTTTTTCGTTGAGCAGATGTCAGACCAGGATCGTTGTGAGGCCAGGATATTACTTGCGGGGCATCCTTTATCGTTCCTCCCCCCCATGCTACGATGCGCGCCCTAAAGCCATTTTGTGAAGCAGACCCGTTTTGGGCCGATTTTCCACTGATACCATCCGTTCTTTTGCCAGATTAGCGTAGCTACCACAATAATGCCATATCATGAAGATTCTCACTCTCGGCACCCGTCGCAGTAAGCTCGCTATCGCACAGAGCGAACTGGTTCGCGATCTTCTCGTTCGAGCTCATCCTGAACTCTCGGTCACCTTTGTCCCAATTATTACTGAGGGGGACAAAAGTCAGACCACGAATGTACCTCTTCCGCCTACCGGCCTCAAAGGATTGTGGACGTACGAGATGGAGCAGCTACTCGAGACAAGAGAGATTGATATCGCTGTTCATTCGCTCAAAGATGTTCCCACCATAATGGGACCTCAGTTTTTGATTGGTGCAATTCCATTTCGCGAAGATCGCGAGGACGTTCTTATTAGCCGAGGAAATCTCACGTTCAGTGAATTGCCTAAGCAGTCAATTATAGGAACATCGAGTTTGCGTCGGGCCGCTCAGATTCTTCGTGCCCGGCCAGACCTCCGCATCGAAGTGATTCGAGGCAATGTCGACACGCGCTTGCGAAAACTGGAGGACCCGGAAAGCCCTTTTGCGGCGATTGTTTTGGCTGCTGCTGGCGTTAAAAGACTAGGTCTTGCAGATAAAATTACAGAGCGATTCAGCGATGATGTGATGCTTCCAGCTGCGGGACAGGGCGCTCTTGCTATTCAGTGTTTAAAGGAAAGGCAAGAAGTGATGGACCTCCTTGCAGCGATTCATCATCGAGAAACGGGTATTGAAACATCTGCGGAGCGAGCATTCATAGATCGACTCGGAGCGGGTTGTAACGCTGCCGTTGGAGCGAGTGCCAGAATTGTCGAGGGTGGACAGGTTGTCCTTCGCACTATCTGCCTGAGTCCTGATGGGGCTATCGCGAGTGTTAAAGAGGAAGCCGCACCTATCGAAGAAGCGGATGCGCTCGGTTGTCGGCTGGCCGATAGTATGGGGTCTGAGCAGAGTGGTATGTGGTCGCGCGCGATGCTTGGATGAAAGCCCTCATTTCGCAGCCTCTCAAAAGCTAGAAGGCGCTTTTCTTTAACCCATTTTTTGTGATGCGCTTTTTTGGAAAAATATTCAGGCGACGGGATTTGCTGCCATGATAATCGTCTGCACCCGTGAAGAAGAACGAAATGCCTATCTTATAAAAGAGTTTTCTGAGAGGGGATTGCACGCCATCTCTTTGCCGCTTATTACAACGGAGAGTTTGCCGATAAGTGAAGAGGATCGAGCGCTTCTCGCCGCAGCTCTGGATGACCCCGATTGTGTCATCTGCTTTAGTAGTCCAACGGCGGTAAAATATGGGATATCGGGTCTTCCCGCTCTGCGCACCCCTCCTCGGTGCAGTATCGCAGTTCAGGGGACAGGCACAGCTTCGGCTTGGGAAGCTGCCGCAAGCTATCCTGCATCGCTGATTGCATCAGGCCCAACGGGAAGCGAACTCGCAGGAACCATTCTCAAAAACTCCCCTCCGCTGAGCCGTGCCATCCTTATCGGCGCAGAATCCCCCCGCCCAGAGCTCGCAGCAATACTAAGTGACGGCGGACTATCGGTCTCTAGAATAGTCGCTTACCGGACGGTACCGAGGAAAATCTCTCCGGAGATGGCAAGTATCTTTGTTGAAAATAGCTCAAATGTAATTCTGTTTTTTAGTCCCTCAGCGGTACAAGCTTTTCGTTACTCAGGTCTAGCTGATAGAAGCTGCTCGCCGAGATGTGCTGCATTCGGTCCAACAACAGCCGCCGCGGTGCGTGAATTGGGCTGGGCTCTGGTAGTAGAACATGATAAAGGTTCTGTAGAGCAGTTTGTAGACGAGATAGCTTTATGGGTTCGTTTGGTTGAGGATAGGTAGCGAATGCGATAATAAAGGGTGGTTGATATGCAGTTAGCATCTCCATTCAAAATAGTTGACAAGGTATTGACCTTCAAGCTGCCCGATTATTTTCGGAATCGGGCAGCAGAAGAACATCCGGCGATAAAATCCCTCTCTAATGTAATAACAGTAAACGAAGATGCACTATACGCCAAAGCGGGGGAGCTTTATCTTCAAGTTCGTGACAATCTAGCGGGTTCAGATAATTATTGTGTACAGCATTTAGCGAGATGGATTGCCGATCAGAATTTTTCTGAAGACGAACTGACCTCAATGAAGGCGGTTTTCTTAGAACGCCAGGAAAAGAATAACGAGGGATCTGCCCGAGGCGGGGCTCTATGCTCGTCCTTGTGCTCGGAGGGGTATAAGTACAGATGGATTCTAAAAGCTATTGCGGAAGCCTTAACCTGATCCAGCACGTCTAGCTATAAGTTAGGACTTCCCGAAAAAAGCTTAACTCTTATGAATGTGATCAACCTAGCTTTGACATCAATCTAACTGTGCCATCAACCTAACGGCAATCAACTCACTTAAAATCAACCTAAATCACTAAATATGAAACAGGTTGCAAATGAAGTTGGCACAACTAGAAAAGCTAAATTCAGCAAAACCAAACTTTTAAACCACTGAGGGTTACCCATACACCTCAGCCGAAGGTTCGTTGCCCTCGGCTTAGCGATCTTTGCATACTACTTAGCTGCGCTTTCAGCTGCTGCTCGCTTTGCGAGTCGGCTGACAAGACGCGATGCAGTTTTCTTGTGCAGTACTCCCTTTGCTGCGGCCTTTGCGAGCTGGCTCTCGGCCTGCGCTACCACTAATCCTTTATCAGTCGAAGCCTCAGTTATTGCAGCGCGAGCCTTTTTTACGGCAGTACGTACGCTTGCTTTTACGAGACGATTTCTTTGACGACGAACGAGGCTTTGTTTGTGGCGCTTTTCAGCGGACTTGTGATTTGCCATAGAGACTACCGAAGGTACCTTAACACACGGGGATTACGCACGAATCTTTCGAAGGCTGCTCTTACAACATGTCGAAAGGATAGACGACACAGTATCGCATTTATCTTGTTGTAAATTGCGCCCGAAGGGTCGCAAAAACAAGCATACTGTACGCTAAGTGTTCTAAATTACTTGACGAACAGTATCATGACCGCAGGCCGATTATTCGAGACTGGACTTGGAGGGCACAAAAACTCGATGCCGACCCAATTAGATGGGGGAGGGTAGCACACAATATGATTTTGCTCAAGTTCAAGACGGAAGCAAGATGGTAACGAATGTGCCTGAAATTATTCTGCTATTCAGCGGGAAGCGGGAATATATCGCGCCAGTTACCAGATCTGTGCTCAATTATCAGGAGACTTATCGGTTCTTTGACAACCATCTTCACCTACCTGCCGACCAGAAACAGATTTTAGCATCGTGACTTTTTTCAGACCATAGATGACCTCTACGCCTCTGAGCAATAGAGCTCCTCCAAAAAACACACACCAATTCATCCCTTTTCAGCCGTAGAGGATTGACCTATTACGATGCCGAATCGACTTTTGAAAAAATTGGTTAGCCATGTGCTTGCTGCAAAAACTTGAGCTGCTGCAGCGCCCCAGATTCCAATTAATGCCCCCGCGAAAATATCAGAAGGGTAGTGGCGAAGCATGATGATTCTACCGATGCAGCCGAGGATTCCGAGAACTATAAGGAGCTTTCGATAACGGGGGAAAAAGAGGAGTAACGTTGCGATACCGCACCAAACCGTTTGAGAATGACCAGAGGGAAAAGATGCGTAGCGAGGGGAGTGCGAGAAGTGCTGGAACAAAATTGCACCGCTGCTAAAAAATTCAGATGGACGAGGACGTCCAATAATATATTTAATTAGCGTGACAACGATTCCAGAGATAATGAGACCCACTGCAAGTTGGAGAAAAAAACGGTTAAGCTCTCCGATTTCTCGAAAACGAGCTGGACAGAAGGAAGATTTTCGACGCGCAAGTATCCACACGAAGATGCATCCTACTATCCAAAAAGTCGTTTGCCCCGGTCGGCCAAGGACCCAGGTAACTGTTCGAAGAAGGGGAACGGGATTTGCGTAAATATAATCGCGCACCGGAATATCGAGAAAAAGCCACGATACGATTCCAAGAATAATAAGGGGCGCGAATAGAGGGCGAAGGATTGTGCGGGATGATTCCATCGGAGCTTTTTTACACTACGATAATTCGATTGTGTGGCGCAAGCGAGTTAGGGGTTGGGAAGTAGTTCGTTCAGAGCGTAGGAGATAGGGTGCGGGGGATAGAGAGTCGAATAAGGTGAAGCGTCATGTATTTACCCTTTGAATAGTTGAATCCGCTTAAAGTTTTCACCTCTGTGAGGGTGTTAGCACAACTTCCTAGGGCCTCACGAAAAGAGGCTAATTGCCGTTCCTCAACCACGGCGGTGGTTGCTCGACCGCTTCGCAAGCTTTCGGCGGCTCCTGCTCCATCAGTGAGTGTTATCTCTGTTCCGAGTAAAAACACGGCGCTCGGCTCCTGATAGCCCGCGATAACTATTGAGGAAGGATCGTCAATCTTTCGTTCGGAGAGTTCCTGATGAAGGGAACGAGAAAGCCAAAGAGGGTTAAGGCCGGGGAAAAGCGCTCCAAAAAAAAGAATGTAGAGAGAGGTTGCTGATAGTAAAAGTGGAAGAACGAGGGCTGCGGGCTCGGATATTTTCGCCAACCCAATCCGATAAACAAGCGCTCCAAGTAAGATGGCGATCGGAATAGAGGCTACAAGTGTTCGTGGTTCAAAGACAACTGATGCCGCAACAAAAAAGATAGCGATACCAACAGTTGCAAGAATCCAAAAACTAGTAACGAACAGTGAGAATCTGCGTTGAGTGATGGCGCCCGATTGGATCACAGAGGTCAGACAATTACCTACCCATAAGGCAAGAGGCGGTATGAGTGGGAGGATGTAGTGCGGAAGCTTTGTCGGAACTAATTCGATGACAAATAGCCCAGGTATGAACCACGCAGCGATAGCGCGGTTTGCTGCCTCGTGCCGTCCTCGCCATGCCGCAGCAAGGGCTGGAACTACTCCAAGTGACCACGGCCAGAAGGTCAATAGCAGCAGTGACGTGTAGTAACCTGGGAATCCGCCATGAGATTCATGAACTCCCAAGAGCTTGGGAGCAATATCTCCTGCAATCGCACGAGAGAAAAAAGCCCCATTTGAGGCTATTGATATGGCGATAGCCCAAGGAGCCACTAAAACTATAAAGAGTGGAATGCCAAGGATGGGACGAAGTGATACGAGCGAAGCTCGGCGTGTGTTGCGAAATAGAAAGAAAAGTGAAAGTCCCGTAGTTGCCGTCAAACCAGGCAGAACTGGTCCTTTCACTAGAGTTCCTATCCCGAGTGCTGCCCAAAATATTAAAGCCTGACGTCGACTAAGAGGAGAGCTCGCAAAGGCTTTAACAAGCATTCCAACGGCAGCCACCACAGTGGCAAGTAGTGTGGCATCGGTCTTTGCAAGATGAGCCTCTGCTACCACCACGAGTGATGAGGCAAGCACGATTGCCCCTATAAACGCAGTGTCCCGTCGGAACAGCTGCGAGCCGATGCTAAATGTAAGCAGGACCGCCAGAATTGCGCTGATTACTGATGGAAGACGATAGGCCCAAAGAGGCGCCGTGGGACCGCCGAACGGGAGGGCAGATGCAGCTTGAAGCCAATGAATACCGACCGGTTTTTTTTCGCGTGCCGTTTGCTGAATTCGAATTCGAATGAAGTCTCCTGACTCCATCATTTGCCGGGTTGCCTGAACATATCGAGCCTCATCACGGTCGGTCGGAGGAATAGATCCTATTCCTGGAACAAACAGAGCGATGCAAAGCAGAAAAAGAATTATAGAGGGGCGGTTGCCTGAGCAGCACCGATCTATGAGAGGTATTGAAAGACCGGGAGGACAGGTATCAGATGAAGATAGGACACCTTCATTAGTGGCTTTTACTAACAACCCCACCATGAACCTCCTCTCGAAAATGTGCGCATTCCTCCGAAGAGTGAAGACCACTATCGGTGAGATTCATAGCTAGTGCTTAGTTGATAAAATAATAATCGCTATTTTATCAACTAAGCACTAGTCGCTTGGGGGCGGACCCTAACGACGGTTCGCCCCCCCCCTTAACTTACCAGCTCGACTTGGTTACCCCAGGGATAAGACCCTTGAGAGCCATTTCGCGGAAGGTTATTCGGGATACCATAAATCGACGAATTATACCGCGCGAACGACCGGTCACCTGACATCGATTTCGAACCCGAGTCTGGGCTCCATTTCGACGGAGACTCTGAAGCTTAAACCGTGCTATATCCCGATCCTCGTCGCTTACTCTTGGATCTATCGCACGCTCACGCAGCTCTTTTCGGAGCTTTCGCTGCGTATCAGCCATTTTTCGTCGTTTTTCGTTGCGTAGTACTACACTCTTCTTAGCCATTCAGCGCCTTTTTCAAATCTTACCTCGGCCTCGGGTTGGGACTCACTCTCCTCGACAGCCCGTTACGGTTTTGCGTTGCCGTTTATGACACGTTTCTCGACAAAAGACAACTTCCTTGATCTCAAATGGGTGTAGAGATCTGATACTGGAGCTTGCGGGTCTAGCGTTCGAAGGCCGTAAGAGATCGATGAGGGGGCAGAGTCGGTGAACTGGTAAATGAAGATGTATTCGATATTCCTCACTTTCTCAAGTAAAAATGGCCACATCTGCTCGCCATACTCCAGCTGTTTGGTCACGCCCTGAGCACCACTTTCGGTTATCCAAATCGGCTTGCTAAGTCCATTAAGAAAATCAGCGACTCCGCCACTGCGAACGATGTTCTCAAATTGTCTACCATAAATATGGGCTGCCCAAACGTCGCAGAACGCTTCAGCACCGGCATCTCGCATTGCTCGGTTGTAATCTCGATTTTCCGGAAATCTCTGATTCAAGGCGGTTGTTGCTGCGATGACCGTCTTTTTTCGCGGTGCGCGGTTCTGGATTACGGAGTATGAGCGAGCAAGAACTGCTACATACGCTACAGGATCGTTCACGAAGCCAAGCGTTTGATTGATTCCAAAATCGGGGTTATTTGGCTCGTTTCCGATCTGGAATCCGATGACGCGAGGATTGTCGCCGTATCGATTGACGGCAAGCTGCACCCAACGCTCAACAAAGGTTCGACCAGCATCGCCTCCGATCCATTGCGACCGATCATTCATCCAGGTCGGTACACCTGTAAGCACTATAAGTGCACTTTGTCCCGGCGCAAGCCCCGCTATGACATTGTCGTAAAAGGAGAAATTTGGTTCGCTCCTCGGTGTGGGTTGAACGTTGTCGTCCCACGCCATAAGAACCCTAACGCGCGATATCCCGAGTGTTGATCGGATCTCGGAGAATTGGCTCGATATGCTTCCAAAACGTCCATCGTTCGCAAAAGCATTAATCGCTAGCTTTGAGGTGTCGATCTGTTTTCTATCGACCCCATCAATAATATCAACGGTATCTTTGATACTCGATTTACACCCAATAACTGTAACAACAAGAGCGAGAGTGCAGGCTCGAATCAGTTTTCTTGTTCGATGGAACATTTTACGACTCCGTAAAGAAAAAGTTTACCCCTCTTTTATCGGAAAAAATTGTTCAGACCACGAGCGGGTTGTACCCGATTGCCCCTGATAGTGGCCCGTGCCCTGTTCGCCGTAAGCAACTTTCGGCGGAGATTCCATACCCATAAAAACAAGCTGTGCTATTCGCATGCCGGAGGTAAGAACGCGGGGGTAGGGGCCAAGATTCTGAAGCTCAAGAGTGACCTGACCGTTAAAGCCACAATCAATCCAGCCGCTGAGGCTATGGTTTAGCCATAACCGTCCAAGGGAGCTTTTTAGCTTAAGATCGCACACGACATCGCGAGGCATCGTCAGAGTTTCTCGGGTGGTTGCTAGAATAACCTCGCCCGGGAAAAGGGTAAACGAAACGCCTTCAACCTCCTCTGGGTCGCGGGTAGGGCATATCCAGTGCGAACCGAGAGTAACATCATAACTAGCGGAATTAACCTGTTCAGGGTTAAATGGGGCGATTCCGCCGCTGCTTCCAAATGAGTGAATCCAGTGATCCGGTTTTATCATAGTGCCCTCCGCTTTTATCGCGGGAATATACGGGAAAGCGATCTGATTGTCATCCTCAACATTCTGTTGCGAAGTTTAGCGGATACAATGCTATCGATTTTGTGCTTTATTTCGGGCATCATCCCGTGCATCATCGCGCCGTCCAGTGAGACGTGCGCGATGCCTGATTGGAGTGGTTGGTGAAGTAGTGGTCGTTAGCAGGGTGGTGGAAAAGGCCAAGTTTGGGAATACAAGTTTTTGGGATTTAGTGTTATGTCGGTTCGATCTCTCGTTAAGCTTCTTAGCATAGTTTTGGTCGGCTTTATCGGCTGTAATCCTCGGGGGGAAACTAAAACCCTCGATGAGGTTTTTCGCGCAGCTGAGGGGCGGTTCTATCAGGTTTACCGCGCAGATGCTGCGGGCAAGGGACAACCGGCGGTGTCAAGTTCACTTCGTGTCGTCGTGGATACCCTGAAAGAGATCGAGGGTGCTGGAGGAGAATCTTTGACAGATCGATACCAAGCGGTCGGAAAGGCTCTTAGCGAGTTGACGACTTATGCGGGATACACGACCCGTCCTGCGTTGGGAGAGCTTGCTGAACAATGGATTGGGCTTGCTGCTTCCGCAGATGCACCAAGCACCCGTTTGCTGATAAGTCGAACGTACGGTGTGCTTGCTAGTGAGCTTGAGGCGGTTGGATTTGCAATTAATCCTTAAATAGTTGGCCCTGAAAAACCCCTCCATGGGTTTTTCAGGGAGCACTAAATAGGCTCCGATAATCTGCCCGATAACCGATATTATAGTCCGGTGCCGCCGATTATGCCGCTGCTAGCTGGGCGTTGGCGGCGTCGGCGCGGTTTGTCAGTTCGGTTAGCCACTTGGCGCGGGGAAGACTAGGCTCGATCTGAAAGAGCCCCCGCGACATATTAACGAGCACCCCTTTCCCGGGCGCGATTTGCCCTGCTAATGCCTCCGAAGCGCTTCCTCCTTGCGCTCCAAAGCCCGGAACAAGAAATATTGCATGAGGCATAAGGCCTCGAAGCTCGGCAGCCTCGGCTGGATGAGTTGCTCCTATAACGGCGCCGATCGAGGAGAGTCCCGAGTGGCCGATGGCGCGTGAACCCTCCACATTAATGGCGCGCGCTATTTTTTGAGATACAGATTCCGTTGAGTTTTCAATCAAGAGATCCTGAATGTCGCGCGATCCGTTATTGGATGTTTTAACTAGAATAAAAACTCCTTTCCCCTTGGCGACGCAGGAGGCAATAAACGGGGCTATAGTTTCGAATCCGAGGAACGGGTTTATCGTTATCGCATCAGCGTGCACGATATCAACGGGAGCTCCGTTGACCTCTAGCGGTTCGAGATAGGCGTTTGCATAGGCTTGGGCGGACGAGGCTATGTCGCCTCGCTTTGCATCTAGGATAAGGGGGACCCCCATTTTTTTGCACAATAGTGAGATCTGGTGCAGCGCTCTATATCCACCGATTCCGTACTGTTCGAAAAAGGCCGCATTCGGTTTTACGCACGCGACCCGCGGCTCTAGTACTTCAAGCGCTGCGGCGTAGGTTGTGAGAAGCGCTGAATAGAGATATTCCTGTTGAGTTGCATATTTCAAAGAGGTTTCAAGGGCGAATGAGGGGAGCCACCGTAGGTCAGGGTCAAATCCGGCGCATAAAACGCTTGATGTTTGGGTAATTTTTGAATGTATTGTGTCAGCAAACATGGCAACTCATTTCAACAGGAAATCATTCTTTAACGCCCTGCTAGTGCGTGATTACCCGCAGTGTGCATGAATCGTTCAAGTGAATCAAAAATATCCTCATCGCTTCGATCGCGAGTATCAAGAAATGAAATAAATTGCTCGATCTTTGCAAGAAAACGGGAAAGGTCTGCCTGTTCCTGCTGATAAAGGGTATTAAAAAGGCTAAGTTTTCGGGTGTAAAGAAAAAGCTGAAGAAACTCAGCATTGTTTGCACGATGAAAGATTGGTGTGTTGATGCCAAAATTGCGAGCCTGAATCTGAATCGACTCAAAAGCCGCACGTTTTTTGGTCAATTTTTCATCGCGATTCTCTGGAGAGTCATATATTTTTTTTAACTGATGATACAAATTCTCTGTTAACTCCGACAAAGCGATTTCTCGGGCGAACCGTTCAGCGGCGGCAGTATAGTTCGAGGCATCTGCTGGATTACGATCTTTGAAGAATTTAACCGTTTCTGCATAACCTATAAAATTAGCGAGGCTCTCGTTAAAAGCGGCATCACCCGGAACCCAAAGAGAGCGATGAACAAGTTCGTGAATTACAGTATTAACCACGATCTCAGGCGGGCTTTTGAGAAGCGGTGTGAGGACGGGATCGTCAAACCATCCTAATGTGCTAAATGCGCTCGCACCCCTTACAAACGTTTCATATCCTTCAGCATTAAGATCTTGAGCTTCGGAAACAGCATCACTCTTCTCGAAATATCCCTTATAGGGGACCGACCCGACTATCGGAAACCACCATTGCTTCGCTGTAAATGAGTCAGGCTTACAACCCATTACTACCCACACTAGACTATCCTCATCGGTCGGGGAAAAGGTTGTAAAGATACCTCCGGCAGTCAGCCCTCGCGTCTGTGCGTATATCCTAGCTTCGCTTACCAATCTGAGTGATTCACCCTCGCTTGGTGCAACCTCTTTCTCTGCGATTACTTTTTCTATATCTCGCCGATTAAAAAGAATTCGGCCTTCGTGGAGCGCAGCTTCCATTACATAAATCGGGTTGCAGCCCATGAGTGCGCTAGCTGTAATAGCAAGAAGAAGGGTTGCCTTTTTATAAAATCGGAATTTCATCGGATGCATCACGCTTCACCTCATCACGAGCCGAATCAGGCCGATTACTCCACCCGCGCAAACTCCCGCAACGACATCGTCTAACATCACTCCTAGCGCTCCTGGAGCTCGTTCCGCCCATCCAACAGGACCGATTTTTGATATATCAAAAAAACGAAAAAGAACGAATGCGACAGCAATCCACGACACGGTCCGATCGGGACAGCATGTAAGGGCTATCCACATTCCACACCATTCATCAATGACGATCCATTGTGGATCTGCGTGCGCGGACGCATCGCGCATGACGAACAGAGAGGCGGCATAGCCAACAACACCGAGGAGAATAGTTGCAGCGATCTCTTGTTGTAAATTCAACGAGGGGAGGGCTATCCATGCAATGCACGCCGCTATACTGCCGATGGTGCCGGGTGAGATCGGCGATAATCCAGATCCGAGTCCCGAGGCGATGAACTTAGCCAGAGATGTTTTTAATGAGAGAGGAGTTTTGATCTGAGGTAACACAGGACAGTCCGAGGTTTTTAAGCGAGCGCAGTCAGTTTTTAAGATATGACGCTCTGAAAAGATAATTGACGGGTTCGGGCCGTGTTGGTATAAGTCACTTAAACTAATTCGCGGTGAGCGCTTCTTTTTTGAGGATACAGCCCTTCGAGTTGCGAAGCCAGACCTAAGAAAGAAGCCACGATTCTCGCCGAATAGAAAAATTAGACTTGCGCGCTACAAACGGGAAGAGGTAATGGAAACTGACGCTGGCAGAGATAAAGATTCAACAGTCACGACCCGTCTGAAGAGGCGAGATGGACAATCGCTGTCGAGTGATTCCGGTCTTGTGGTGGCGAGAGGCACGAAGGAGGGGCTTGTAATAAGGCTCGATGCAGGCTCAGGTTATGTACAGCTTGAAGATGAACTGAGAGATTTTCTCGTCGCTCGACATACTTTTGTATCTGGGCAAGAGGTTACGCTGGAATGGGTAAACGATCGTGCTTTATCGGAGGAACGGTCGCGAGTTGAGGAGGTTGTCCTTCGTGATTTTGATGTGCGGGTGCGTTCGTCGAGAGTATTGCGCGGAGGAGGAGAGAGCGCTGAACAGGGAGAGCAGGGCTTGGGTATCGGTAGCGCAGTTAGAAAGATTGCAGCTGGTTTGGTCGGTGGAAGAGCAACGATTGAAGCGGAAGAAGTTTCTGAAAAAGCAGCTACTCCCACATCGCTTTTTTCGGGCTTTGGTACATTTGAACGGGATTCAGAGAGAGGCAGCGCTGATACGGTAGCGTTAGGTGGGGCTGTCTGGGATGAGCCGAACGCAAAGGTAGTGTGTTCCACCCTTCGTTCTGGTCAGAGAATAGAATCGGAGCATACCGTCGTTATTCTTGGCGATGTTAATTCGGGTGCCGAGGTGGTCTCAGGTGGGCATGTTGTAGTGCTCGGTAGTTTACGCGGATTGGCGCACGCAGGTGCGTTTGAAGATTCTGATGGTCCCGCATACATCATCGCCCTCAGTCTTCAGCCAACGCAACTTCGAATAGGTGGGGTTATAAGTCGTAGTAACGGTCGTTTGAGCACGACTGAATCGGGTCCTGAGATCGCTCGCGTTGATGGGGACTCGATCGTTCTTGAGAAGTATCACCCCAGAGTGGTAGCACAGCGGGCGGGGCGTTTTTTTTGATCGGTTTTGTTAGGGAGGAAATGAGCAGACTCTATTTAGATGATCTTAAAAATTGGTCTAAAGCAATTCATTTCATCTGAAAAAATCGTAAAAGCGAAAATCCTCAATAAGAATATTCACCGGAACTTAGAAACAGAAAGAAGGGAGAAGGAATAATGTCAGAGCAAAAATCAGCCGAAAAGGGGAGTGCCTCGGGTGGAGCAAAGAAGGGGCAGGCCGAGGTAGTTGTGATTACCTCCGGTAAGGGAGGGGTAGGAAAAACCACGACAACGGCAACGCTGGGAGCGGCCCTTGCTCTTCGTGGAAAAAGAACTCTAGTGATTGACGCTGACATCGGATTGCGGAACCTCGATGTGATTCTTGGTCTTGAAAATAGGATAGTTTTTAATCTCGTTGATGTCGCTCGCGAGGCTTGCAAGCCGAACCAGGCGACTATTAAGTCGAAAAAATCGAACAACCTTTATCTATTGCCAGCCTCACAGACAGATGACAAAGATGTGATCGGCGAAGAGGATATGCGAAAGGTTGTATCTTTATTCAAGCGCGAGTTCCATTTTATACTTATCGACTCACCCGCAGGTATTGAGCAGGGATTCCGGAATGCCTGTGCAGCGGCTAATCGTGCGGTCGTTGTAACGACTCCGGAGGTCTCGGCGATAAGAGATGCTGACCGAGTGATCGGATTATTGCACTCCAAAGAGGTAGAGCCTCTTCTCCTAATCAACCGTCTCGACCCCGAGTTGGTCAGAAAAGGGGATATGATCTCTATCGCTGACGTTCAGGATATCCTTGGAGTTGAGCTTCTCGGTGTCGTTGAACGGGATGATTCGGTAATTGTTGCGGCCAACAATGGAGAGCCGGTTGTCTACAACCAGAAATCGAAAGCTGGTCAGTCTTTTGATCGGATTGCTGGTCGGTTGAGTGGAGAAAATATTCCGCTTGAGCACTTGGCTTCTCGCTCGATTTGGCAGAAGCTTGCACGCCGACTTGGTGTGTAGTGAGTTCAGGTATGACGAGTGCCCTTGTTTAAAGAACTCGCTCATTAATGGGAAGGATAGTTTTTCGGTAGGGAGATTGTATCGTGTTCGCAGCAATCAAAAATATGTTTCGGGGTCGCCGTGCGAGTAATGTCGTTGCAAAGAGCCGTCTTCAGCTCGTGCTCGTTCAGGATCGTGCTGGGCTTTCAAATGAGGAACTTGCTCAGTTTCGTCGTGAATTGATGGATGTTATTCAAAAATATTTTGTAATCGATGAGTCGGGATTTGATGTCAATTATCAGCGCACCGACGATGAAACGACTCTCTCGATTAACTCGCCGATCGTTGTTCGTCGCGAGGGAGAGAAGGGTGGACAGCTTGCGAGAAAGTCCTCATAAGAGGGTCGATCCTATGCAGAGCGGACTACGTAGCGGATACTTTTTGGTATTCGCTCTCAGTTTCTCTGGAGCGAGGTGCTTGTGCGCCCGGTAGGGTGCTAATTTAGATGTTTCCGAGCGCGAGTTGCGGGTTTTTAGGATAGTTCGTATAATTTTATCCTAGAATTTTTACTGCTCCTTGCCCAGGTGCTGAAATTGGTAGACAGGCATGATTCAGGTTCATGTGCCGAAAGGTGTGGGAGTTCGAGTCTCCCCCTGGGCAGTTATTCATCGGGAACCCAGATACAAATCATAAACTAAAACGGTACAGTATGATTACAGCGAGCGGCGATTGCCCAACTCAAACAGAGAAAACCGGTGGTCTATATCGGCAAATCGCGATAATCGGAGCTGTGGCGGTTATGGTGGTTATCTCTGGCTGTCAACGTAACTCATTTGAATATGGCGGTGTCGCCGATAAAGATGACGGAGCCAAGTATACCGTAGAAGTTGACCCTAATGGTCCAGCACGTGAGATAGCAGCTCCTGAAGGAACTCCATCACCGTCTTCGATGTAGTGAAGCAGCCGAATCTTCCTCCCCAACGCCTTCCTGCGCGCCGTCTCGAACCTTTTAAGCTGGTCTCGTCCTATACTCCACGTGGAGACCAGCCGAATGCGATAAAAGAGCTTAACGAGCGATTGTCCGCTGGAGTCCGATTTCAGACATTGCGGGGTATTACGGGGTCGGGCAAAACATTCACGATGGCGAATGTTATTCGCGATCAGGGTCGTCCGGCGCTCATTATCGCTCCCAACAAAACTCTTGCAGCACAGCTCTACGCAGAATTTAGGGAGTTTTTTCCGAACAATCAGGTCAGGTATTTCGTTAGTTACTACGATTATTATCAACCTGAAGCATATATTCCATCCACCGATACATATATTGAAAAAGATAGCGCGATAAATGAAGAGATCGACAAGATGCGCCATGCTGCAACAAAGGCGCTCCTTGAATCGACCGATGCTATTATTGTGGCGAGTGTCAGCTGTATTTATGGATTGGGGGCTCCCGAGGAGTACTTCAAGGCGATGTTGTACGTTGAGCAGGGAGAGCAGCTCAATCGTAAAGCGATGCTTAGGACCCTTGTTCAGATGCAGTATGTGCGATCCGACAACGATTTTTATCGAGGAACTTTTCGGGTGAGGGGAGAATCAATCGATGTATTCCCCTCGGATCAAGATACCCGTGCTATCAGGTTTCTTTTTTTCGGTGATGAAGTTGAGGAGATTCACGAGATTGATGGAATCACCGGTACCGTAACGCGAAAACTATCGAGCGCGGCGGTGTATCCAGTGAGTCACTTCGTGACGGCGCGTGAGAAGGTAGTCGCCGCTGCAGCGACTATCAGAGCTGAGCTTGAGGCACGGCTTGCCGAACTTCGCTCAGCGGGAAAGACGAGCGAAGCGCAGCGGCTCGAGCAACGCACGATGTACGATATAGAGCTTCTCTTCGAGGTGGGATTTTGTCCAGGCATAGAAAATTACTCTCGCCACCTTGATCAGCGAGCCCCGGGAAGTCCTCCATCAACGCTCCTCGATTATTTCCCGAAGGGGTTTTTGCTTTTTATTGATGAAAGCCATGTCACTGTTCCTCAGGTTGGAGCGATGGCAAGGGGCGACAGAGCGCGTAAACAGACTCTCGTTGATTATGGGTTTCGGCTTCCCTCTGCTCTCGACAACCGCCCTCTCACGGGCGATGAGTTTTGGGAGCGGGCAGGGCAGACGATATTCGTGTCAGCGACTCCGGCGGATTTTGAGCTTTCGCGGAGTGGTACGGCGGTGGTGGAGCAGATTAATCGCCCGACAGGGTTGCTCGACCCAGAGGTGTTTGTGCGGCCAGCGCTCCATCAGGTCGATGATCTTCTGAATGAAGCACGGGAGGTGGTCGATAGAGGTGGTCGTGTCCTGGTTACGACCTTAACGAAACGGATGGCGGAGGATTTGACGAGCTATCTGCAAGGAATCGGTATACGTTCGAGATACCTTCACGCTGATATAAACACGGTAGAGCGGGTTGAGATTTTGCGCGGATTGCGTCGAGGAGATTTCGATCTTTTGGTCGGTATTAATCTGCTTCGTGAGGGATTAGATCTCGTCGAGGTTGAATTAGTGGCGATTCTTGATGCGGATAAGGAGGGATTTTTGCGCTCGGAACGGTCCCTTATTCAAACAATGGGTAGAGCCGCTCGAAATATTCGTGGTCGGGTGATACTGTACGCTGACCGAGAGACCGATTCGATACGACGCGCTCTCCGCGAAGCTGAGCGGCGACGACTAATCCAGGCAGCGTATAATGCTGAGCATGGAATAGTACCGCAGTCTGCGCAACGTGGGATCGAGGGTGCTCTGACGACGGTGGTTTCGGAGCTTGTTGATCCGGAGACCGGTGAGATCGTGACCCTTGATGAGCCAATTCCGGCAGATCCTAAGGGTCAGCAAAAATTGATAGAGAGTCTGAAAGCAGAGATGCTCGAGGCTGCCGCTAAACGCGAATATGAGAGAGCCGCTGAGCTGCGTGATACCGTAATTCGGCTTCAGCGATCATTGCTGGTATGAGCTCGCTATTAGGCAGGTCCATGTATTTTATTTTTCCGGCTTTCTCGGCGCAATAGCCAAGCGATAGCGGCGATATGATAAGAATTCCTCTTACCCCAACCCCATAAAAGGATCTAAATCACTATGTCCTGGCAACAAACCATTGAGGAAACAAAGGGATCGATTGTAGCGATTATGGTCGATCAGGTACGGGCGTTTGAGGATGACTGGCAACATTCTGGGCAGGCATCGGGCTTTGTTGTTGATGCGGAGCGGGGAATCGTTCTCACCAATCGCCATGTTGTTACCACGGGGCCGATCGTCGCGCGGGGTATTTTTGCGGATTTGCGTGAGGTTGTTCTGTGGCCGCTGTACCGTGATCCGATCCACGATTTTGGATTTCTGCAGTATGACCCATCGGAGCTGCGGGGGGCGGTGCCGCGAAGCTTGCCGCTCTATCCGGAGGGTGCGCGTGAAGGAGTAGATATCCGTGTTATCGGAAATGATGCGGGAGAAGGATATTCAATCCTCTCTGGTACGTTGAGTCGACTCGATCGCGATGCGCCTGATTATGGTGAAGGGAATTACTCCGATTGGAATACCTTCTACATGCAGGCTGCCTCGATGACATCAGGGGGCTCTTCCGGTTCGCCGGTTATTGACGAAGTGGGCCGCGTTGTTGGGTTAAATGCGGGTGGTCATCGCGAGGCGGCAGCTGCCTATTTTCTTCCTCTCCGCACGGTTGTGAGGGCTCTCTCTGCGCTGCAGCGAGCAGAGAGAGTTTCTCGCGGGACCATTCATCTGAGGGCATCGCACATATCCTACGATGAACTGCTCCGTCAGGGGGTGCCTCGGGATATTCTTGCTGAGAGTATAAAGGCGTTGCCCCGCTCAACTGGTTTACTCGTCGTGGATCGTTTGCTCCCGATGACGGAAGCGGCGCGAGTTCTCCATGTGGGAGATGTGATTGTCAGGGTTAATGGAGATTTAATTGATTCATTTGATCCATTTGAGGAGGCACTCGATCGCTCGGTTGGAGGCTCTGTTTCTCTTACCGTTGTGCGGGCGGGTTCACAGCTCGTCGTTACTCTGTCGATTGATGATCTTGATACACTAGTGCCAAAGGAGTTCATCGAGGTCGGAGAGGCTATATTTCATCCGATTTCAGCAGTACATACCTGGCACCTCAATACGGCTCCGCGAGGTGTGGTTTTAGCTGATCCTGGCTATATGTTTGTCGATGAGGGTTTTAAGAAGGGAGCGCTTGTTGAGACGGTGGCGGGAGTTGCTATTGATTGCCTTGACTCGTTGGCGGCTGTGTTTGAACGGCTTAGACAGGGAGAAACATTCTCGATACGATATCGTCATTACAAACAGCCATCGACTCCTCGTCACGCAACGTTCGTGTTTTCAACGAAATGGTTTCCGTGTCGACATTGGAAAAGACAGGAGGGCAAGGAACGATGGCGGAGTGAGCTTCTAGCAGCAAGTGGTGAGCTGCTTCCCGAGGTGGCTAATCTGGTCCAACGGGGGGGCGCCCTCAAATCGGCGTGGCATAAAGTCCAGTCCGCACTCGTTCATATCCAGTTTCGAGCTCCTTACGTTATCGCGGGTTGGCACCGCTACGACACACCGCGGGGTACTGGAGTCATTATCGATAAAGGAGCTGGTCTTGTTGCAACCGACCGCAGTACGGTGTGGCATGCACTCGGTGATGTAACGATCACGATAGCTGGGAATGTTGAAGTTCCAGGTCGGGTGGTATTTGTGCATCCTCTCCATAATCTAGTTCTTATTCAATATGACCCGCTCCTTTTAGGTGAGATTGTTGTTGGTGAAGCTTCTCTTGCAGCTGAAATGCCGAGTGTCGGAAATGATGTGCATCTTATCGGTGTCAATGAATATGGCTCAATTCAGGTAAAAAAAGCCGCGATTACGAGTATTCGTTCATCTTCAACGCGCCCTCTTGCAGGATCTTTTTTTCAGGAAACCAATAGTGATCTGATTCAGCTTAATGCGCGTCACGCCGATTTTAATGGGGTTATTGTTGGTGATGAGGGGTGTGTCATCGGGTTTTGGGGGATATTCGCCTCCAAGGAAGATCAGGACTTTGAATTTACTCACATCGGATTGCCAGCGTTCTTTCTCGATGATCTTCGAGCATTGGGGAGGGGCGAGCGGTGTTTTCGATGGATTGAGGCTGAGCTTGCGCCGATTAGGTTGCCAGAGGTCCGGCGTCTCAGGGTGACTACCGAATGGATGAAGCGGATAGGAGATGCTATTGGCGATGGGCGTCGGCACATATTACGGGTTGTTCGTACATCGGCTGGGGGCCCAAGCGACGGTCGGCTTGAGCCTGGAGATGTAATTTTGGCGGTAAATGGAGTAGTTCCAACCGATCACCGAACCCTCGAAGAGTTGGTGCAGGCAGAAAGTGTGACCGTAACTGTGTGGCGCGAGGGGGCCGAGCATTCCATCGTTGTCGAGCCGATTAAGTTATCGGGTGAAGGAGTTAATCATATACTCCATTGGGCAGGAGCGGTTCTCCACGCTCCACACCCTGAGGTGAGTCGTATTTTGGGTGAGACGCCTGTCGGAGTTCACGTTGCATCTGGCAATTACGGATCACCCTCATTTCGATTTGGCGTTGAGGTAGGAAGTCAGATCATCTCCCTAAATAATCGTCCTACTCCGGATCTTGCCAGCTTTATCGCTGAGGCTCGCGCGCTCGAGGGGGCCGGTCCAGTCGTAGTTCGATTTATTGAATCTGGATCAATAGAGCGGCTGGTAACACTTTTACCTGAGCCAGATCTGTGGCCAACCTATGAGCTTGAGCGCAATCCTGATGGAGGCTGGGAGAGGCGAGATTGGGGGGTATGAAAAGATCTTAAGTCGGGTGGTGAAAATGGTTCTAAATCATTTTTGAGTGCCCTGTTAGGTGCCATAACCGTGTGGATCATCCACACCTAATTGACGGAGGACTTGGTGATGAAAAAGCTGTGGGGTGGACGATTCTCAGGGGGAACGGCGGTTTCAAGCGAGGAGTTTCTTGCATCGATTGGGTGTGATTCGGCGCTGGTTGAATATGATATTCGGGGAAGCCTAGCTCATGCGAGGATGTTGGGGGCGAGTGGAATTATTTCTGTAGATGATGCGGAGCGATTGCAGGAAGGGTTGCGAGCTGTTCAGCGAAAGATCGCATCGGGAAACAGCTCTTTTACCGCAGCAGATGAAGATGTTCACATGTGGGTTGAGCGGCTGCTCTCGGAAGAGATAGGACCAGTGGCCGGAAAGCTTCATACAGCGCGCAGCCGAAACGATCAGGTCGCGGTGGATACTCATCTCTATGCTCGTGATATGGTGTTGCTTCTCGGCGAGCGGGCGATAGCGCTTATTAATGCGCTTGTCGAGCGGGCTGATGCGTTTCCCGATGTTCTTTTGCCAGGGTATACCCATCTCCAGCGAGCCCAACCAATTTTATGGTCGCATCACCTTCTTGCTTATGGGTGGATGTTCCAGCGTGACTGTGAACGGTTGCAGCGGTGCTACATTTCCTCAAATCGCAATCCTTTAGGTTCGGGTGCGCTCGCGGGAACAACATTTCCAATCGATCGGGCCATGGTGAGTGAAGAGCTCGGTTTCGACGGGCTGTACGAAAACAGTATCGATGCAGTTTCGGACCGTGATTATCAGCTCGATATCCTCACCGCATGCGCGACAATAATGATGCACCTCTCCCGTTTGAGCGAGGAGTTGGTGTTATGGACCAGCCATGAATTTGGATTTGTTCGATTGTCAGATGGATTTTGCACCGGCAGCAGCATTATGCCGCAGAAGCGAAATCCCGATTGCGCTGAGTTAATTCGAGGAAAGTGTGGCCGAGTTTACGGTTCGCTTATTTCGTTGTTAACAACGATGAAAGGGTTGCCTCTTGCATATAATAAAGACCTTCAAGAGGACAAGGAGGGGCTCTTTGATGCAATCAAAACAACTGAGCGATGTTTGGGTATTATGGGAGAGATGATTGCTGAGATGGTTCCTCAGCATCATGCGATGTCAAAAGCGATGGAATCTGGTTTTCTTAATGCCACAGAGCTTGCCGATTTTCTTGCGGCTAGGGGAGTTCCGTTCCGTGAGGCTCATCATATCGTGGGAGCACTTGTTTTACGGTGCGAAGAACAGGGTAAGCGTCTCGAGGATCTATCCGATGCGGAGCTCCTTGAAGCATCGCCACTCCTTACCTCTGAAGCCCGTTCGTGCCTGAGCTATACCCGCGCAGTTGAGCGGCGTACTTCGAGAGGAGGAACCGCTCCGAGCGCCGTAGCGCAGCAGCGCCTCATTCTCGGGGAGAGATTGAGTGAGGTTGTTGAGTGGTTTGGTAAGCGTCGCAACACCAGTAATCAGTAATAGTAACTATTCACCCCTATAATTCCCAATAACCTCCCACAACCCCTTAGGGGTGGCGGGCGAAAGCCCGCCGGGGGGAAACAACTAACTATTCAGCAAAAAACTGCCGACGAGCGTTGAGCGAG